>Ga0315277_10000382_pt1 | contig 71116 bp, 65 predicted proteins | sample YL17G05_15_MG_FD_203695 | JGI IMG/M metagenome (GOLD analysis project Ga0315277, IMG submission 203695) | Sediment microbial communities from Yellowstone Lake, YNP, Wyoming, USA - YL17G05_15 | ecosystem: Environmental > Aquatic > Freshwater > Lake > Sediment | place: USA: Wyoming | collected...
GGTAGTTTTTCCACAACCGTTTTGCCAAAAACCGCCTGGCCGTTTTCTCTTGTCTAACAATCAGATGAAACGATTTTATGTTCATTCACACCAATATAATTGGTGTCAAATGTTTTACAATCACCATTATTTTATCCCCCCGGACCCTCTTGTTCCCTTTCTTTTATTACAACATAGCCTTGATCGAAAATATTACCCCAGATGTCGAATAATCTTACCAGATACGTTCCAGCACTCAGATTATAAATATAAGCAATGATATCGAAGTTGCACACGCATCTGCAGGTGTCTCCATAATCCTTCTCAAAAACATCGAAACCCAGCCCCGTCTTCTTCACCTCCATCGTGACTTCAAAACAGCAATTGTAGTAGGCATTCGAATGGAATACCCGGATGGTATCGTTGAAAGCACTGAGGATGAGCTTACCGCTTCCCCAACTATAGTTTATCTTCCCTAAACCTTCCTTACAATAGCTATTTAACGATGAGACCAAAAATGAGGTATTACTTTTAGTTGGTTTTTCTTCCTTTCCGCAGGAAATCCATACCAGAAAAAGGAGGAGAAAGGGGATTACTTTATTTTTCATCAAGGTTTACTCCGATCCCAAAACGTTCGCTGCGAAATCACTGCTTCAATCCCTATAAATATACGTTTATTACTTGCAGCTTCAAACACATTCCCTGCTGGATCACATCTTTTCAGGAGCTTTTATGCCGAGAAGAGACAGCCCGTTTTTAAGAGTGATTTGAATGGTCTTGACCATAAGCATCCGGGCATCAGTTAAACCAGTGTCCTCAGTGATGATCCGGTGTTTTTGATAGAAATGGTTGAAAGCTGCGCAGAGATCGATCAGAAAAGTGCAGATGAACGAAGGCTCATAGTTTTCTGCGGCAGATTTAACCACCTGCGGGAAATTCTCCAGCAATTTTATAATAGAAACTTCCTCATCGGTTGAGAGGAGTTTATAGTTTATCTTTCCACTCACCGGTTTTTCATATTTTCTCACAAGGCTGCACAGTCGGGTATGGGTATATTGCACGTAGGGAGCGCTATCCCCATCGAAGGAGAGTGCCCGGTCCCAGTCAAAATCTATATCCTTGCTGCGGCGGGTGGACAGATCCGCAAAGATCACTGCGCCTATCCCGACTTCTTTAGCCACCTCTTCCCTATTATCCAGTTCCGGATTTTTCTCTTCAATAATCTTTCGAGCCAGCTCAATGGATTTATTCAAAACATCTTCTAATTGGACAATATTTCCTTTTCGGGTCGACATCATCTCCTGCTTGAATTTGATCCACCCGAAGTCGACATGCACGCAGTCTTTTGCCCACTGGTATCCCATCAGCTCCAATACCTTGAAGAGCTGCTGAAAATGAAGTCTCTGGGCAGTGCCTACGACATAAAGAGATTTATAGAAATGGTAAGTGTTATAGCGATAAATCGCAGCCGCAATATCCCGAGTGGCGTATAAAGTAGCCTCATCCTTCTTTTTCAAAAGACAGGGGGGTAAACCAAATCTCTCCAAATCTACGATCAAAGCATCCTGGCTCATTTCCGCCAATCCCTTGGACTTGATCTCCTCAATGGTAGAATCCATCAGTTTATTGTAGAAGCTTTCCCCGGCAATCGCCTCGAATTCTATTCCCAGCATCAGATACACCCGGTTAAATTCCTCCAGACTGTATTTCCTGAATTTCGTCCATAAACCCAAAGCTTCTTCATCTCCATCCTCCAGCTTCTTGAACCAAATCCGGGCTTCTTCCTCCAGCGTGGGGTTTGATTCCTCTTCCCGGTGGAATCTAACATAAAGATCATAAAGAGTGGCTATGGGGTCTCTGAGTAACTCTCCCTCATCCCCCCACATCTTGTAGGCTAAAATCACTTTTCCGAACTGGGTCCCCCAGTCCCCCAGATGATTGATACGAACCACGTCGAATCCCAGATTTTTGTAGATATGGTAAAGTGCGTTTCCAATCACTGTTGTTCGAAGATGTCCTATACCGAATGGTTTGGCGATATTAGGTGATGAAAAATCAATCACGATGGTTTTATCCTTACCAGTGTTATCTGATCCATAACCCTCTACCTGATCGAAAATTTGAAAGAGGACAAATTCAGCTAATTTTGTTTTGTTTACTTTGAAATTCAGATAAGGACCGATGGGGTAAATCTCCGATATCAAATCGGTTGGTTTCAGGCGGGAGGCAAGCTCGACGGCAATCTTGTCTGGGGCTTTCTTTAATTTCTTACTTAAAACGAAACAGGGAAAAGCATAATCCCCCAGCTTCTCGTCTGGCGGAATCTCCACTAAGTCTCTAGTTTCATTCGTCGGTAGAGCAATGGCCTCGGATATAATTCTTACGATTTCCTCGATAAATCTATTCATACGAATCTGAAATTAAACAGAAAACAGGAAATTTGCAACTCAAAATTAATAGTCATATATAATCAGATCATTTAAGTTCTGTTTATTGGAAGAGTCAAGTTTAATGGGGCAGTTTAACTTTTACCGGTAAGTCAAGACGCCATAACACAATACGAAATAATTAAATATTGCTTGACTTTTATCTATTTGCATGATTAGTTTGTTAATGAACTCGAAAATAAAATCACACTTTATAATGCTACTGTCTTGATGTCGAGATGAGGGTGATTGCGACATGATAGAAATAGATAAAACCAATTGTGAATGTACCTTTAAGTTCCGCTGCACTAAAGCACAAAAGATTTTCTTGTGCGGTGATTTCAACAACTGGAATGAAAGAATGCATCCCATGGAAAAGACAGGCGATCTTTGGCAATTAAGCTTGCGATTGCCTGCCGGAGAGTACCGTTTCAAATATTTGGTTGACGGATTTTGGCATAATGATCTTGAAGCTCATAAGTATACCCCCAATATATGGGGAAGCGAAGACTCGATAGTGGTTGTTCCTGAATCGACTGCCGGTTTTAGTCCGCCGGATTGAACCTGATCTTATTATATCATCACTCATTCCTGAAATTATATCTATTCCTGTCGGGCTTTGACTTAAACCAGCACCAGCTATCGTAAGCTTTAACACCTTCAAATATTTCTCCCCCTTGGTCATCATCAAGTTTATATTTGACAAAGAGAATGGTGCCTGATATATTGGTTGGGTAAAAAAAGGTTAGATCGGGATAATTTGTATGACTTTTCTGGACAATATCAATATTGGTCAATATGTCCCCACCGATTCGGTGATCCACCGGTTGGATCCAAGAACCAAGCTTATTATTATCTTGGGTATCATGATTCTAACAATGGCAACCACCAATTTGAGAATCTATCTCGGGATAGCGTTGTTCTTGTTGTCCTTTACGGCTAGTTCGAAAATCCCTCTCCCCTATTTCTTTCGTAACTTGAAATCGTTCTCCTGGTTGTTTTTACTTACTTTTCTTTTGCATATATTTTTCGTACCCAAGGAATCGACCAAGTACATAGATTTGGGCTTCATAAAAATCAATCAATTGGGTTTAATGAACGGTCTTGTTTATTGTATCCGACTCGCCATCTTCATTTTCTCTGCTGCGCTTTTGAGTTTGACTACTCAGGCAGTGGAATTGACTGATGCAGTGTTTAAATCATTCTCACCGTTGAAGAGGATCAAATTTCCGGTTGAGGAACTATCTTTGATCACCATGATCTCTTTGAGATTCATACCTTTGCTTTTGGAAGAAGCGATTACCCTGAAAAAAGCGCAGATTTCCAGAGGAGCAACCTTTGGAGGTGGCTTGATCAAAAGGACGAAAAAGAGCTTGCCTCTTCTGGTGCCCCTGTTCATTTCTTCTTTCCGAAAAGCGGATGAACTGGCTTTGGCTTTGGATGCCCGGGGATTCCGGAGCGGACAGGAACGTACCTCTTTTAGGAGATTGGTTTTCCGAACCGCAGACTACGTCTTTCTATCTCTTTTCTTGTTGATGCTGGGAGTATCTTTTTGGCTCAAGGCGATTTAAAACCGGATGCCTAAAAACATAAAATTGGTTATAGAATATGATGGGAGTTTATTCCATGGCTGGCAGGTTCAGCCAGGGTTGCGTACGGTGCAGGATGAAATTGAAAAAGCGCTAAACACGATTTTGAACCAGGAAGTTAATTTAATAGGATCCGGAAGAACCGACGCCGGGGTTCATGCTTTAGGGCAGGTGGCAAATTTCGAGATGGAGAATCCACAGGATGCGGAGACGATTCAGAAAAACTTGAACGGAATCTTGACCGAAGATATAATTATTCATAAAGCAGAGGAGGTCGATCCAAATTTCAATGCCCGATATAGCGCCAAAAGCAGAACCTATCAATATAGAGTACATATGGGCAGGACGGCGATTCAAAGGAATTTTATATGGGAAGTAACCTATGCACTGAATGTGGAGACTCTCCTAAGAGCTACCAAGGAAATCGAGGGTGAACATGATTTCACCTCATTCTGTCTAGCGGAATCCAGCAAAGAAAGCAATCTATGCAACGTTAAACAAGCCTTCTGGGAAAAATTGGGAGATGAATTGATCTTCAGAATCGAAGCTAACAGATTCCTGCATAGCATGGTGAGAAGCCTGGTGGGAACTTTAATCGAAGTTGCCCGGGGATATTTTTCGGTCTCAGATTTTACGGAGACAATGGAAGCAACAGACCGGAGAAAAGCCGGTCCCACGGCACCGGCTCACGGACTTTATTTAGTGGAGGTAAAATATTAGACTCTGGAGTACAAAGCTTTGGCTTTGCACATCAAAATGGTCTGGATGGTAAAGCTTCAACTTTACTGTAATAAAAGGTGTCTTCAAATTGCAACCCTAAAGGTTTACACTCCCACTATATTTTGGAGGTAAAAAATGAAATTTTTCATCGACACAGCGAACTTAGACGAGATCAAAGAAGCTGCCAGCATCGGGATTTTGGACGGGGTCACTACTAACCCGACCTTATTGGCCAAGGAAAAGGGGAAGGGGGATTTTAAAACTATCCTTAGAAATATATGCGAGTTGGTGGATGGTCCGGTGAGCGCTGAGGTTGTCGCCATGGATGCGGCTGGTATGGTAAAGGAGGCGGAAGATTTGGCTAAACTTCACAAAAATATCGTGATAAAAATCCCCATGTGCAAAGAAGGTTTGAAAGCCATCAGAATTCTTGATACTAAAGGGATACAAACCAACTGCACCTTGATCTTCTCCCCTATCCAAGCTCTTCTGGCAGCCAAGGCCGGTGCTTCTTTTATTAGTCCCTTTGTAGGGAGACTGGACGATGCCAGTCACGTGGGAATGGATCTGATCGGGGATATCGCCAACATTTTCGAGAATTACGATATCAGCACCGAAATCATTGTGGCGAGCGTGCGTAATCCGCTGCATGTGGTCGAAGCGGCATTAATGGGGGCGGATATTGCTACCATTCCTTTCAAGGTGATCGAACAATTGATCAAACACCCTCTGACCGACATAGGGATAAAGAACTTTCTGGAAGATTGGAAAAAAGTGGATAAGTAATATCAGGCTTCCGGGGATTAGGGTCTGGGGTATAGAAATTTGAAATGTATTAATTTGGGAAGCCTGAAGCGAAGATCCGTATGATCTCCACAAGGTTTAGTTTGAAAGGGAAAAATGATAGAACGATACACCACGCCCCAAATGAAGTTTTTATGGTCTGATCAGAACCGATTTCAGAAATGGCTGGACATTGAGATATTGGCATGCGAAGCCATGGCTCATCTGGGGATGATTCCCCCAGCTGCCGTAAGCCGGATCAGACGAAAAGCGAAATTCGACGTCAAAAGGATTGCCAAAATCGAGGAGAAAACCAAGCATGATGTGATTGCCTTCCTCACCAATGTGGCGGAGCATGTGGGACCGGAATCGAAATATATCCACTTTGGCATGACCTCTTCGGACATTCTGGATACATCTCTCTCCCTGTTGATGAGAGAAGCAGGAGAAGTGATATTAGGGGATTTACAGAAGTCCGGTGTCCTGGTCAGAAAGAAAGCTTTCAAATTCAAACATACGCCGATGATCGGACGGACCCACGGTATACATGCTGAACCGATGACCTTGGGTCTCAAATTTGCTCTCTGGTATGCTGAAATCAAAAGAGATCTAGAACGTCTGAAAAGAACGATCGAAACCGTGTCCGTCGGCAAGATCTCCGGTGCTGTGGGGACTTTCTCCAACTTAAGTCCCCGAGTGGAGGAATACGTCTGCCATAAGCTCCGCTTGAAACCAGCTCCCATATCCAACCAGATAATCCAGCGAGACAGGCATGCCGAATATATGACCACTTTGGCCATTATCGCCAGCACCATCGAGAAATTCTCGACAGAGATCAGAAGTCTGCAACGCACCGAAATTTTGGAAGTGGAGGAGGGCTTCAGCAAAGGACAAAAAGGCTCATCTGCCATGCCCCATAAAAGGAATCCGATCACCTGTGAAAGGCTTTGCGGCTTGGCGCGGCTGGTCCGAACCAACGCTCAGGCTGCTCTGGAGAACATGACCTTGTGGCATGAAAGGGATATCTCGCATTCGTCCGTGGAAAGGATCATAATTCCTGATTCCACTATCATGGTTGACTATATGCTGATCCAGTTCAATCGCATCATGGAGAATCTCATAGTTTACCCCGAGAACATGATTAGGAACTTGGATAAAACCGGAGGGATGATCTTTTCGGGGCGTTTGTTGCTGGCGCTCTCCCAAAAAGCTTCTACCAAAGAAGAGGCTTATCAGATAGTTCAAGAAAATGCCATGCAGGCATGGACCCGGAATAAAAACTTTAAGGAATTGATACGAAACGATAAAAGGGTAAGAAGATATCTGAATACGAAGGAGATCGAAGAGTGTTTTAATCTGAATTACTATTTGAGAAACGTGGATTATATATTTAGAAGAGTCTTCAAATGAACCGGGAAGGCTTCGTTTATCTTATCCCAGCTTTTACAATTTTTCTTGTGTTATTCGTTTTTGAAGTTTATCGTCCGCGTATAACGGTTCTCTTTTTATCCTTGCTTTTTCTTTTGTTTTCGCTGTTTATAGTTTATTTTTTCAGAGACCCGGAGAGAGTCGTTCCGACAGGGGATGACCTGATTCTCTCTGCCGCGGATGGGAAGGTGATCTCAATAAAGCCAATCGATGATGTGGAATTCATTGGCAAAGAGGGGACTTTGATCAGCGTGTTTATGTCGGTTTTTGATGTGCATGTAAACCGTATCCCTATAGCGGGCCAGGTACATTACGTCAAATACAATAAAGGTAAATTCCTCCCCGCATTTGAGGACAAAGCGTCTTTGGAAAACGAACAGAATGAGCTGGGACTGGATACCAGTCGAGGTAAAATTATTCTAAAACAAATCGCCGGCATCATTGCCAGGCGGATTGTTTGTAAGGTAAAAACAGGAGATGCGGTGAAAGCGGGAGAGCGTTTTGGGATGATCAAGTTTGGCTCACGGATCGATCTTTTCTTACCAAAAAACGCGGAGATAACGATTAAGCTGCATCAAAAGGTCAAGGGAGGAGAAACCGTTATTGGAGTCTTTAAACCGTGAGAAATATCAAAGGAATCTTTCCCGGTGTATTCACCGTAGGTAACATGTTCTGCGGTTTTGCCTCAATCCTCTCCAGCTTCGACGGAGAGACGGTCTTTGCAGCCTGGATGATAATTTTGGCTGGATTCTTTGATGCACTGGATGGGAAAATCGCCCGATTTGCCGGATCCGCTTCCCGCTTCGGTGTGGAACTCGATTCGTTTGCTGATGTGATCTCATTTGGAATCGCCCCGGCCATGTTATTCTATAATCTGGGAGTATACCCCACCGGTAAATGGGGTTGGATACCCGGTTTTGTATTTGTGATATGCGGTGCCTTCAGGTTAGCTCGCTTCAATATCCAGCAAACCAAACTGGGGGAGAAACTCCCCTACCTGGGATTGCCCATTCCCACGGCCGCAATCACATTGGTCAGCTATACCCTGTTTTGCAGTGAAGTTTGGGGTAGGTTACGATATCCCAAAGCTTTGATCACCATGATAATTGCCTTCTCCGGACTGATGGTGAGCGGGATTGAATACGAAACCCTGCCAAAGTTTTCTTTAGGTGATAGAAAAAACAAGCTCAAGCTGGTTTATATTCTTATATTTTTGATTATCTTGATCATCAATCCCCGCTTGGCTTTGTTTCCCTTTGGGATGCTTTATATTCTATCTGGAGTGGTTAAAGGCGGTTATGAATTGTTCCACGGCGGTAAACCGGAGGTTACAAATTGAAATCATTCTGGAGTTTAAGTCTTTATTCCTTTTCTGTCCTTTGGGAATATGGAAATAGTAGGAATAAATACAAACATGAATGTTTACACTCCAAATACAAAAGGAGCAACATAAACAATGAGCCAGGAAAATGGAGTTGGTAAAGCGGTGGTTTACGTCAAGCTCAAAGACGGTGTTTTGGACCCTCAGGGTTCCACCATCAAAAGAGCGCTGGAGGATATGGGATATCAAGGAATTAAGGATATCCGCTTCGGCAAGATGTTTGAGATAACCTTCCAGAAAGACGGAAAAGGCAAACCCGAGGAGCTGATCGACGAGCTATGCCGAAAGCTTCTCACCAATCCGGTCATAGAAAAATATAACTTCGAGATAGTCCAATGAAATTCGGCGTAGTGGTTTTCCCCGGCTCCAATTGTGATTACGATGCCTACATGGTGGCTAAGAACGTCGTTCACCGACAGGTCGAATTCCTCTGGCACCAGGAAACCTCCTTGCATGATTGTGACTGCGTGATTTTACCCGGCGGCTTTTCTTATGGTGATTACTTAAGAACCGGGGCTATTGCCCGTTTCTCCCCTATCATGAAAAGGGTGATGGAGTTTGCCCGGGAGGGGGGGCTGGTGGCGGGTATCTGCAATGGTTTCCAGATATTGCTGGAAGCGGGCCTGCTTCCCGGTGCCATGCTTAGAAATACTTCCCTCCGTTTCATCTGCAAATTCGTGAGGGTCAGGGTGGAAAATGAGAATACCCCTTTCACCCGTAAGTGTAAAACGGGACAGGTGCTTAAAATACCCATTGCTCATACCGATGGTAACTACTTCATACCGGAAGAGGGTTTAAATCAGTTAAAAGAGAATGATCAAATTGTGTTTCGGTATTGTGACGAAAAAGGCGATATCACCCCACCGGCTAATCCTAATGGCTCGCTGTATAACATAGCCGGCATCTGCAACCGTACCAAGAATGTTTTGGGCATGATGCCCCATCCCGAAAGAGCATCGGAGGTTATTCTCGGCTCGGAGGACGGAAAATACATTTTTCAGTCGATAGTAGATTTCTTCAGCCAAGGGAGATAAGGAGCAAACGTTTGAAGGGACGTGAGATAACATTTTTACTGATAGCCTTGATCCTGGCGGCAGTGGTAGGAGGGCTGATCGGCGACATAATCGGTTCATTCATACCGGAGGGAGCGGTTAAGACCTTGTTCCAGAAATGCATTACCATCGGGTTTAAACCCTTAACTGTGGAACTCTTTGCCATTAGTTTCACCATCGGGTTTATGGTGAAGATAAATTTCGTCAGCGTTCTTTTCATACTCCTGGTGGTGCTGTATTTCAGATGGTGGTTTCTGTAATGGGTTATGCTTGTCGCCTTAAAAGAATTCTGAACTAACCGATAAATCGACCGTATTTATCAATGTAAAGGATTATTACAAGGAGGTAAATATGTTTGGACTTGGAGCACAAGAGCTGCTCTTGATACTTCTGGTGGTCTTACTTCTGTTTGGTGCGAAGAGGATTCCTGAGATTGCGCGGGGACTGGGAAAAGGGATGAGTGAATTCAAAAAAGCAATGCATGAGACACAAAACGAACTAACCAAAACCGAACCAACTTCTGAAACCAAAAAGCCAGCAGAAGATAAAAAGGAAAATCCTAATCCCTGAGTATTGTCACTTACCATTTTTCTCGTTTCTATTTTTATAAAACCTTATTAGACTAAACACGGGAATGACCCATGGCAATTTTTACAAAAAAAGATGTCGATAAAATCTCCTCCTGCTTAAAAGCGGAAGACATCCGGAAAGAAAAAGATCATTTCCGCTTGAAGATATCCGCCGATGACGGACACCGGACTTTGATTTTGGAATTATATCCTGAGGTGACTTTGGGAAAAAAGAAAGGTCCTATGGTAGTGATCTACACCAGCAATTCGCATCTGCAATTGCACGATTGTTCCGGATATGTCATCAGCGAGGAGCTGGGCGAGGTAACCTTTGTGGGAGAGACAGGGGGAAAAATCTCCGGACTGGTGGTGGAAAGACAAGCAGCTTGTTCTCTTTATGCCAACGTGACCCGCGAGGTTCTGTCCGGTGATTTTACCAAATTCGGGGTGGAGGTTATGCTCTCCGGGGTAGCTTTATCTTTGGCCGAGGAAATTATCGAAAAAAGCAAGCACAACAAGTAAATCTTCAGACTAAACAAGGAATTGAAAGAAAGAGGAGGAATCGACAACCAAGTCACAATCCTATATACTTATTATATTATTCTATTTTAAGAATAATGAATTAAAATTAGAGGAATCAGTTTGAGTTAGAATATTATTATCCTGAATCTATGGCAAGAAATATTATCTCTTTAAGTTCTGAAATAATATAAGTATTGCCATTTCTAATTGGTGTGCAATATAATAATCCAATTCGCTCTTATGAAAAGAAGTAAAGTTATTTCATGTAGTCAAAGTCTTATTGATGGATCTCACAACGATCGTTATAATAAGAATATTGAAGAAGAGATAAAGGCACTCCCAAAGATTGATCTTCATAGACATCTAACAGGATCAGTGAGATTTAAGACTATCCTAGATATCCTTCGTGAGTTTAAACTGGAAGCCCCTTTTGACAACAATAGGAAAACGCCTTTGAGAGATGATATAGTTCAACTTAAGAAGTTCATCCAGATTAAGGAACCGTTAGCAAATCAAGCTAGATTTATTGACAGAGTATGGGGTGTTCTTAACAAGCTAATTGTAAATGAAGAAGTCGTTAGTCGTTTAACATATGAAGCTATTGAAGATGCAAGTCAGGATAATATTATATATGTTGAATTTCGTGTATCACCCTATGGTAAAATGAATGGAAATGGGAGTCAAAAAAGGACCTTTTCCTTCCCCGATTTCTTGAAGGCTTTGAGAAATGGTATAGACAAAGCAAGATACGAATATCCTAATACTATAGCAAAGATAGTTCTATCTATCCCCAGACATACTGTTTTTAGGCGGTTACGAGATTTTGCTGATATCAAACGATTACAAAAATTCGCTGATGATATCATTAGCCCTTGCTTGGATTATAAGAATTCATATGTCGTTGGTTTCGACTTATCTGGCAAAGTTGAAGGTTATTCTTCTTGGCACCAAAGAAATGTTAAATGGCCCCCATGTCTTTACCGTCCAATATTTAAGAGAATTAAAGAATCTCACTTCGGAGTTACTATACATGCAGGGGAAAATGATAGCGCAGATAGTATACGTGAAGCCGTCGAATTCTTAGGTGCAGATCGTATTGGTCATGGAATAAAGGCGAAGGAAGATCCATTGATTTTAGACTTTCTCCGAGAGAATAAAATACCATTAGAAATATGTCCAACATCAAATATAAGATTAGGCTTGACAAGCTCTTTGGCCAACCATCCTATACGGGAATATTATGATCTCGGATTATGCACAACTATCAATACTGATGATCCTGCTGTGTTTGACATTACCTTATCGAGTGAATGTTTAGATCTTGTGAAGAACGAAAATATTCATTTTACACTTCATGAGCTGAAATGCAATATTTCCAATAGTCTATACGCTGCCTTTGCGTCTAACGATGAAAAACAAAGACTACAAGAAAATTTGTACATTTGATATAAAGTTTTATTTTGTTCTGAAATTCTGAAAAGAGGAGGTGGCTATATGAACCAAAGAGATATGCTGTATTCTCTCTGGCTTCGTTTGGGATATGGTATTGCAGTTTCTGCTATTTCTATTATTGTAGTAGTTTTGCTACACAAATTACCCATGGATTTCCCTCTATCTCCTTGGATCCAATTAGTTATTTTCCTTATTTATCTTTTCTTATTGGGTCAGTTTACCTACAAAATCACTGGTTCAAAGATAGAAAAAGAAGAGAAAGAAACACAGCGTAGAATTGATGAGGCAGTACAACAGGAGAGAGAACGATCTTCCCAAGAGGTTAAGAGAATAGAACGAGAATGTCAAGAAACGCTTAAATTGAAACTAGCGGAGATTCAAGAAAAGAAAGTTAAAGAACTAGTTGAAAACTATGCTCTATTTCAAAAGGGGTTTGATGATTTATCGAATATACTACGCGAGAGGTTGTATTTCACATCTAAATTAAATGACGCTATAGATGCAGTTTTCAACAAAGCAGAATCTTTAAAGCAGGTGAACCAACAAGTACGAAATCTTTTCTATTCTGAGGAATTTGATGAGACAAAAGTAAAATGTCAGCAAATAAACGACTTACTCTCAGTGCTATGTGACGATCTTAGAGCTGATGCATATCATCGTCTATGTATGGAAAAGACCCTCGATGTGCATCTGCATTTTAAGGCCACTATTTTAGAGCCTATCGTCGAGACAGCTGGAGAAGGTGTATTAAGACGACACCCTGATTTATACAAGTACCCTCCTGGATTGGATCCTCAAACTACTGAGATAGAAGAAATAGAATCACCAAAAGCAACTGCTATCCAATGTTGGCGGAATCAGCAAATCATGTGTGTGGATGATATTCCAAGAGAAGCTTTAAAACATGCAGAGCACAAAAAAGACGTCGATGAAAAGCGTTATAATTGTCGTTGTCTTTGGGAAGATTTACGCGAAAATCAACACCAAGACTATGGTTCAATGATATGTGCATACATAGCGCGGGGTAAACCTAAGAGTCCTCAAAGGAAGGTTAAAGCTATTCTTAGTATAGATACACCCGAAAAAGGCTACTTCCAAACAGATCAACTCTCAAAGACATTCTGGGCTGATTTTATTGCTCCTTTTAGGATTTATATGGCTCTACTCTACGAACTCGAAGCACTTCAAAAAAACATGGTTCGTGTCATGGAGACTTGTGATAAGAACCAAAAGTAATATGAATCAAATATCACTAAACCTAAAAAATTATGCCCAATAGAAAATTAGTTTGAGCTATTATAAACCTGAATATTCTTTTCTTCTCGCTTCTAGTAACTCCGGCACCTTTCCCAGGTACTCCGCTGCAGTGATAACCTTCTTTTTCAATCTATTCGCTTCCTGAACGATTTCCTCGGTTTTGTCTTTATAATACAGATCCCTGGTTTAGTGATGATCCAGTATCACGGTTCTCACCTTGGTATCTTTGAGAATCCTCAATAAGTCATCCGGCTTTGATGTAATCCAAATTTCGAAGAACGGTACCCTAAAAGCAGTGTAGGAAATCCGGAGAGAATCAGGACATCTGGATTTTGCTGAACGATCCAGTCCGTGGTCATGTCCACCTGTAGACCTTGAACGTCTGAGGCAAAAATCAGCTTTTCCCCTCTAAATTTAACGGAACAGGCTATCACATATCCCAATCTCGATCCGTCTCCACCATGGTACAGAGGGGGAGAGAAATCTATCTCCGTCTGTCTGAATTTAAAATTCCTTCCGTCGGCAAACTCAATCAATTGAGGACTATCCTTCACCCATTTCAAAAACTCCTTACCTCTCCCCTTTTGCGACCGGTTGATCTTTTTTTTGGGGTCTTTGATTAAAAGAATCTTACCTTTGTAGAAGTCTGCTTCCGGGAAATAATGATCATAATGATAATGCGAGATAGTGAGTATGTCTGCCGCTAGAGCATATTCCCATATTTTCCTGGTTAGCTCCTCGATTCTTTTAAGTTCACGATTCGTGGGTGGCAGCCCGTATCGCAAGGGGGCAAAGGAAAGCCCGGGGTCGATTACTATCCTTAAATCCGTTTCCACCCACGTTGCCGCAGATCGCACTCCCATGGAATCGAATGCCAATGGAAGTATCCTCATGGTTTCTCCTCTACAATAATATAACCAACCTAGATAAAAAAAGATAATTTTTGTTTTTAATATACCGAATTATATTAGGGAGAAAGGATTCATAAAATTAGCATAGAGTAAATTTTGAATGGGGGTATGAGGAATAAAGTTAGTAGTTCCCTTAAGCCATCCCCTTTCCACATTCTCATTCCCGATGATTTTTTTGGGGTAAAACCAGCTTGTCTTTGTATACATCTGTTATAAGCAAAGTCATAACTTAAGGATACTGGGATTGTTTTTTTATATTTCTCAAAGCTCTTAACTCAAAAAAGGAGGGGTGTTATGAGTATGGTAAAATATTTTTTAACTGTCATTTTTTCGTTATACTGTTTTAGCGCCAACCCATCTTTCGCGCAAAAGAAAATACCAAGTCAAATGTCACAAAATCCCTTTAGATCAAAGGGGAATAAAACAGATCTTAAAAACTTAAGCTATCTCAAAGTAAACCCTGCTGATTCAGAATTAAGATCATCCGTCAGAGGTAAATTTGGTGACTGGAAAAAGGAATACCATACAACCAAATACAGGGGCATGAGAATTCCCAGTTTTCTTTCCCCAGATCAGGCAGACGCTTACCGGAAGCTTTACCGAACAATTGAAGGTGATGTTGAAATACACTGGGATAAAAAGAACCTTATACCCATCTTTGTCAGCGGTAAAAATCTAAAATCTCTAACCCCCAGTTCAAATGGGGTAAACCTAACGTGGGATGCCCTAGATAGCCTAACGCTAACCTTTCTGCAGGAGAATCAAACCTTGGTGAGAATCGATAATCCGAAGGAAGAATTCAAAACCGTATCCCATGTTGAGGATGAACTGGGGATGAAACACATCCGGTATCAACAAATCTATAAAGGGATCGAAGTCTGGGGATGCGAAATCTATATGCACCTTAATGGAGATAATACTCTGAGAAGTTTCAATGGCCGATACCTGCCCACAGCTTCTGATCTGATCAATGTCAAGCCGGCTATTGGTGTAGATCAAGCGATTCAAACCGCCAAAGATCATCTAAGTTCTCCCCGCGTTGTATGGAAGGTGCTTCAGACAAAACTGATGGTTTACCATACACCAGATAGAACTCCTCACTTAGCTTGGTTAGTTGACATCTCCGATGGTTTTATCAATCATTGGTTCTACTTTGTAGATGCACACAATGGTAAGTTTTTAAACAGAGTAACCAGAACATACTATGACGGACCGGTGACTGGCTCCGGAACCGATCTACATAATGTGACCCGGACTTTAAACCTGTACCAGCTGGGTTCCACATATTACATGATAGATGCCTCCAAACCCATGTTTAACAGCTCCGCCTCGACTATGCCCAATGATCCGGCAGGGGTGGTTTGGACTTTGAATGCTCAAAACACGGAGAATCAACTCTATCAGGTAACGTCAAGCAATCAGAATTCCTGGTCTGATAAAGCTACGGTTAGTGCCTCTTATTATGCGGGATTGATTTATGATTACTACAAGAATGTGCATTCCCGAAACAGCATCGACGGGAATGGAATGAATATGCCCTTTATCGTACATTACAAAACGAATTATAATAATGCCTTCTGGAACGGACAGGCAATGATTTTTGGCGATGGGGATGGAACCAATTTCAGTAACATTGTCGGGGCACTTGATGTTGCCGCGCACGAATTGACGCATGGTGTTACCCAGCATACTGCAAACCTAATTTACCAGTTTCAGTCTGGAGCTTTGAATGAATCGTTCTCAGATATGTTCGGAACCATGGTAGAGTTTTATGTGGAGGGTGCTAGTGGTGATTGGCTGTGTGGAGAAGACGTTTTCACGCCGGGGACACCAGGAGACGCCCTACGGGACATGGAGGATCCGGCAAGCAGCCATGTTCCCTCGGGCTATAAACAGCCCACCAAGATGAGCGAATATCAAGACTTACCCAATAACCAAGAGGGGGATTGGGGCGGGGTTCACATAAATTCAGGTATTCCCAACCGTGCCTGCTTTCTGGTGGCGGATTCCATTGGACGGGCCAAGACTGAAAGGATCTATTATCGGGCTTTGACCAATTACCTGACCCAGAATTCCCAATTCATAGATGCCCGCCTGGCATTATGCCATGCCGCTGCCGATTTGTATGGAGCTGACGGTAACGAGGAAAGAGCGGTGAAACACGCCTTTGATGTGGTGGAAGTTTTGGGTGATAGTGGCAGTCTTCCGCCTGATACCTTACCCCCAGTAGAAGGGACGGAGTGGATTGCAGCGGTTGATGGTGTGGATTCAACACTCTGGCGGATTGACACTACCGGAACCGTATTTCAGCAGCTCACCACTACCCGCGTATTCGGAAAACCTACCGCTACAGAAGAAGGAAACTATATCCTGTTTGTAGACCGTAACCATAACCTTCGGATAATTGGCTCCAACGGAGAGGGTGAGACCTCCTTGAGTACTTCCGGTACAATTTGGAGCGTCGCCATCTCTCCTAACGGAAAAAAACTGGCTTATACCAGCATCTATGTCGATACCACCATCTACGTGTTGGATCTTGTTGATACCACCGGAGCCAGTGATAAGTCCTGGAAGATCAACCGGATCGCCGGATTGGAAGGATCGACAGCCTGGATGCTTTATGCGGACGCTATCGACTGGAAAAGCGACAATGAATACATTCTTTTCGATGCCGTCACCATGAAAGTGATAAACTTGCAAGACAACACCTACTACTGGAGCATATACAGCATCCGAGCTAGTGATGGTGCGACCTGGCAGATTTTCCCTTCCCAGTCCGATGAGGTAAGCGTCGGCAATCCGGTGTATGCTTCCAACAATGATTACCTGATGGCTTTCGATTTCGTCAATGCTTATGGAGACTGTTATGTTTTAGGAGCCAATCTGGAAACCGGTGAAGTGGGTACTATAACATATAATTATGGTTCTCTGGGTTTCCCTTCATATTCCAATAACGACTCAAAGGTCATATACCAGTATTGTGACGGATATCAATACGCTCTTTGGGTGGTGGGACTTGAAAGCAACAGGATAACTGGAGCTGGAAACGATTATCTATTTGCCCTGGACGGAAAATGTCCGGTATGGTTTGCTGTCGGAAAGAGACCGAGTGGAGTCGAAGATCAAGAGGAAACCAGCCAGCCTCCCTCTGACTTCGTGCTGGGGCAAAACTATCCCAATCCCTTTAACCCGGTGACCACTATTAGGTATGAAATAAAGAATTCCGGTTCGGTAAAGCCGGTTCACATTACCCTCTCCATCTATAATATTCTGGGTCAAAAGGTAAGGACTTTGCTGAATCAGGAACAATTACCCGGTAAATATGAAATTATGTGGGATGGAAAGGACGATATACAACGTTCGGTTTCGAGCGGAGTCTATTTTTACAGACTGTGCAGCGGGAAATCAACGGTGTCCAAGAGGATGGTTTTGTTGAAATAATTTCAACGAGGGTGAAGGGTAAACAAATCTGTTCCTATTCCCCTGTTACGTTGGCAACCAAAGCCTACTTCGGTCTAAGGATACCATCATAATATCTTCCATCTTTTGACCTGTTCTATCATTTTGTAGTCGGTCATATCGAGATGGAGAGGGGTAATGGAGACGTAACCTTTCTGGATGGCAGCGTAATCGATATCATCCTCTTTTTCCCACACTGAGGTTTGTTCTCCGATCCAGAAGTAATTCTTACTGAAGTGGTTGATTTTCTCGATCACCACATCATTATGCAGCCGCTTCCCCAAACGGGTTATTTTAAATTTCCTCATGGTTTGCTTCATGTCCGGAACGTTCACGTTCAGGAAAGTGTCCCTGGGGAGTCCGTTCTTCAAAACATACCGAGCAAGCTTTTTTACGAAATTAGCCGCAGAATCGAAATGTTTCGCATCCCAGTTGACGTTCGAAACGGCTATGGAGGGGATATTTAAAATAGTTCCTTCCATGGCGGCCGCGACCGTGCCGGAATAGGATACATCATCGCCCAAATTAGGCCCGTGATTGATTCCGGAGATCAGTATATCCGGCCTTCTTTTAATAATGGCACGAACCGCCAGCATGACCGCATCGGTAGGGGTACCGCTGACGCTGTAAGATCTTTCCGAGAGCTTGTTGGTCTGAATGGGATAATCTAAGGTCAGGGAATGGCTGGTTGCGCTTTGTTCGCGGTCCGGAGCCACAACCCAAACCTCCCCTATTTTAGAAATCTCCCGGGCTAAAGTTTTCAAACCCTCTGTGTTGATACCATCGTCGTTGGTTAATAAGGCTATCAAGTTCCCTCCTGCATTTAGGGAGTATAAAACTAAAGGGCATTTTGAAAAAAAAGAATTACAGGTCGGAATATTCATGAGAACGCATACGCGAATTTCCGCCCCTATGAGCAAAAGAAATTTATCCTTCATAGAGCAGGGTTCACCCTGAAGGGATTCACTTTGAAGGGCATTAGCCCCTGCGAAAAGGATTCTTCTACAAGCTCTGCAGCTTTTCACTCCACATTCTCACCACCATAAGCTTCGCCATATCAATCGGATGAACCTCCCTGCATCCACTAAAGGATTAATATAGCTTTTCCCCTGGGTGTAGATTGTACTTATAGAGGCGTCTTTTATCTGGAATCCTAACCTGCCTGCTTTGATTAATAGTTCCGGCTCTAGATCGTACCTTTCGGATATCAATTTGATCCTTTTCAGAACTTTAACCGAAATATATCTGTATCCGGATTGACTGTCCCGGATGGACTGATCGGCCAAAATTGAAATTATCACCGAAGAGAGGTGGTTGGTAAACCAACGGGCCAAAGGCATGTTACGAAGGTTTCTTTTCCTGGTTCCGATAAGGATGTCTCCGGATTCTTCTGCTTTAGCTACAAAATCCGGTATGAATCCGGGATCGTGCTGTAAATCAGCATCTATGGTAATCACCGCATTATAGTCATTTTCGATAGCATATCCAAATCCAGTCTTCAAAGCCTCCCCCTTGCCCAGATTATGAAAGTGGCTAAGAACCAAAACACCAGCCTTCTCAGCCAGAGCAGTGGTCTGATCTTCTGAGCCGTCATCAACTACTACCATATTGCCCTTTTCCACATGGAGGGAAAGCTTTTCAATTAGGCCAGAGATAGTTGAAGCAGCATTATAAGCAGGAATTATCACCAGGAGGTTTTTGACCATTAACTGCGAACCACGAACGGTGAACCGATTTAAAATCGGGGCGAGCCGATTTGAACGGCCGACCCCTTGCACCCCAAGCAAGTGCGCTAACCAGTCTGCGCTACGCCCCGATTTTACTAATCCTCTAATCTCATTTTGCTTTTAAAAATCAAGATAGAATTTCCAAAAGCTCGGAAAGCTCCTTTCTGATTTCCATCAGAAGGTTTTGCAGTCTCATCTTCTCTGCCACCAGTGGACCCAGATCGTCGTGCCTTAAGCTTCTCAAGCGTACTTTTGCTCCTTCTATCGTGTAACCCTCTTCATATAGAAGATGTTTGATCTGGTTGATCAGATCGATGTCTTTTTTTTGATAAGAACGGTTCCCCGCCTTGTTTTTTTTGGGCTTAAGCTGACCGAACTCCTTTTCCCAAAACCTCAGCACGTATGCCTTGATTCCGGTCATATTCTCCACTTCGCTGATGGAATAGTAGAGCTTTTCGCTGATAGAGGTTTTCACTTCTCCCCTCGCTTCCTTAGGCAAAGAACTTACCTCTTACTACAATACAAAATAATGAATATTTTCCTTAAGTCAACTCCAAATTTCGGATTTTGGATCGCGGGTCATAAGTTCGTTGATAGCCAAACCGGGTTTTCTGTCTTCAAAAAGTACCCGGTGAACTTGTTGGGTGATAGGCATTTCGATCTGATGCTTTAAAGAAAGCTGATAAGCTGATCTGGTGGTTTTAATTCCCTCTGCCACCATGACCATCTCCGACTCCACCTCTTTTAACGTTCTCCCCTTTCCTATCTCCTCCCCTACGAACCTGTTCCGGGAATATTTGCTAATGCAGGTGGTAACCAGATCACCCAAGCCCGAAAGTCCTGCAAAAGTCTCATGTCTGGCACCCAGCTTTTCACCCAACCGGATTATCTCTGCCAATCCCCGAGAGAGCAAAGCGCCCTTACTGTTGTCTCCTAAACCCATTCCGTCACATATACCGGAAGCAATGGCAATCACATTCTTCAGAGAACCGCCTAATTCCACACCTACTAAATCACTGTTGGTATATACCCGGAAATATGGGGTCATGAAAGCTAGTTGAACCGTTTTGGCGATCTCCTCCCTGAAACCTGCTACCACCACAGTGGTGGGATGGTTTCTTGCCACCTCCTCTGCATGGCTGGGACCAGATAGGGTGGTTATCTTCTCATGGAAATGACCGGGCAACTCCTGTCGCAAAACCTCAGACATTCTCATGAGAGTATCATTCTCAATTCCCTTGGCCAAATTTACCACCAGAGGTTCGTTCAATTTCAATGAGGACAATCTTTTCGCTACTCCTCTTACCGTGTGGGATGGCAATGCCAATACCAAAAACTCTGCTCTGGATACAGCTCTATTCAAATCATCGGTGATCTCGACCTCATTGGGTATGATCACCCCGGGAAGTTTCTGTTTATGTTCTCTGGAGGTAGCAAGTTTCTGCATCTCCTGCGTATCAAATTCCCATAGCATAACCCGATGACCATTTTCTGCCAAGAGCTTGGATATGGCTATCCCCCATCCCCCCGCACCCAAAACGGCAATATCCGCCATGACTTAATTCCTTCCGGTTACGATAGAAAAGCCGCTCGCTCAGATTTTCCCGTCTCAGTCCCAGTCTTAAGTCTTTAAAATCTATTCTGCTTTCCTCTGACCAAACTTATTCTCACTTCCAACCAGAAGCCTTTTGATATTACTCCTGTGGTTAAAAAATATAAAAACCGTCAGAAAAGTAATCATAATGATAAGCAGAGTCGGTATCTTTATTTTAAGATAATACCTCTCAAACAATAAAGCAAGCAATATAAAACCAGCCGCAGAAAGCGAGCCCAATGAGACATATCTGGTGATGGTAAGTATTATGAGAAAAAGAAATAGTGCTATACTAACTTCAATGGGGATGATGGACCAAAGTGCACCCAAGCCTGTAGCGATCCCCTTCCCTCCTCTGAATCCTGCAAACAGAGGAAAGACATGTCCGACGATTACAAAAATGCATGCAATGATTTTGAGGTTAATCAGAGCCAAACCTTCAGAACCAAGGTTAATTCGTGTCAACAATAACACTGCTATCATTCCCTTGGTAATATCCAAGATCAGCACAATTACGGCGGGCAAAGTTCCTATCACTCTGTAAACATTAGTGAATCCCATGTTTTTTGAACCATGATCTCTTATGTCGATACCCTTCCATGCCCGACCGACGATTATTCCAAAAGGAATCGAGCCTATTAGATAACTCAAGATTGCTATTACAGCAGTATTAAACATCGTCACCCAGGTTTCTATGTGTTTAGCATAATTCTAATCGGAATCAAACTGTCTGGTAGTTACACAGTATAAATATTCAATTTCGCTTTCTGAAATTTTGATTGGAATAACTGCCAGCTTATATCCAGAGCAAAATCAGAGGCGGGATAACGGTCATAACTATCAAGAGTCGAATCCTTTTCATAGGGCTGATTATCTAAAATCGTTTCAAGTAGACTAATTCGGTATTCTATCAAAGTAACTTTTTTTCAAACTTAAACAATATAAATACATATTTTCTTTATCGGATATCTTTACAGTGAATACCACCGGCTTATATCCGGCTTCCAGCAATGTCTCGCTGAAACCCCATACTCCCTGGGCTGGTTTGAACTCATCATGTAATTTGGGATGTCCCAGGATATAAGTCGGTTTTTGGGATATTAGGAATTCATCTGTAACCTCTTTCCAATGCCCCGGTCTTGGAATATTCCTTGCCTTTAACTCTGTTGGAGATAATAAAGTCAAGCCAAGCTCATCGATGGTATAAAGCTCGGAATAATAAGGGATGGCTCCCGCTGCAGTGGTAGCTAAACTCTCTCCGGGTCTAGCTATACCTTTAAACATTATCCCCACCTTTGACCAGAGACGAACCGAGTCCCTCAATATCCCGATACTGTCTATACCTGCCCGGCTCCAGGATCGGTTGCTTTCTTTGGATGGATATACCAGGAAGCATAAGCATATTATTGTCAATGCAATTTCTGAGTACAGTATCAATATTTTTTGCCTTTTCCCTCGCATAGTCAAGGAATAATCATACATCCCTCTGAATCCTTCTTGAATCAAAAAGAAGAAAAAGGGCAATACGGGAACAAAAAACCTGAACATATCCATAAAGTCGCCGCCGACATAAATCACATAAAGAGAGAAAACCAAAGTTATGGCGATAAAATAGGGAACGATGAATTTAAGATTCTCATTTGATCTGATCGCTCTGCTTAGGAATGCCAGAGGAATTAGGAAAAGCCAAGCCCAAAACCTGCTGACAAAATCAAACAGGTAAATAAAGCCCTGCTGATAAAGAGATTCACTCCCCACCTTTACATAGAAGGTGTTGGGCAAAAACTTCCCGTAATAAGACCATCGCCAAATAAAATAAATAAGAAAGGGTATCAGAAAAGAAAGAGCCCAAAAATGGAGATATTTCGAACCTATTTGCTTTTTTCTGACACAAAGATTAAGGTAACACACAAATGTAACTCCGGCGAAAATCAAACCGTCTAGTCGAGTCATACAGGCCAGAGCAAAAAACATCCCGGAAATCGCAGAGTAAAGAGGTTTATACATCCCTGTAACGAAAATAAACGATCCCAGAAATACAAGAAAAGTGTAAAAAGACGTTTCCAATCCCCCCGTCGACCATGCTGCATAAGCTCCACAGCAGACCAGAAAAAGCGGAGATATATAAGTAAACAGGTTGTCCCTTGGATAAAGCTTTCGGTTAAGGTGTAATAAAAGCAGAATTGTAGTAATGCTGAACAACATTCCCAGGACTTGGGAAACCACTACCACGTTTAATCCTAATCCCATAAACAAGCTCAATAGCATGGTCCACAGAAAATTACTATAACCCTCCACTTTTTCTCCTATATTATAGACCAGTCCATGCTCTTCTATGAAGTTTTTGGCATAACGAAAGGAGATGAAAGCGTCATCACAGACGAATCTGAAGTAATTGATGTGTAGAATCAATATTAATAAAATAAGAGGAATTATAAAAATCGAGAGTTTGGTTCTTTTCATATACAGATTTACTGCAAATAATATCCCTAATCTTTACCCTTTGACCTTTAACATTACTGTTTAGTGTACAATATCCATACCTCGTCTTTTGCTCCACGATCGAAATAGATTTCGAAGACTTCATTCTCTTCAGTCAACACTCGATAATAATTCCTATGTTTTCTTTGCCACCATCTTTTTCTCTTGGCGCCCGTCCTGGGAAAACTGAAATCGGGCCAGAAGGCGATTATCTCCTTGATCTTATATTCCTTCTCCCTCCAGATAAATGCTATAGGGACTCTGGTTTCCTCATCCTTTGTGACCTGTATCTCATCCGAATAGAATTTAAGTTCACTTACCATAACTCTAGTCTCTTTTCCTTACTTTAATCCGGATCGGGTTTCCCAGGAATCCAAAGTGTTCTCTGATCTTATTTTCCAAGTACCGCAGGTAAGATTTCTGCAAAAGCTCTGGGTAATTACAGAAGAACACGAATGTAGGAGGCTGAATGCCAGTCTGTGTGGCATAATATATTTTAATATATCTTCCCTTGACCGAAGCGGGAGGTTTGGCTTTTATCTCTTTTTCTAATTTTTCATTAAGTTCACTTGTCTCTATTCGCTTGTTTCTTTCATTATAGACCTGCGAGACCAGCTCCATAACCGTCTTCACTCTCTGTCTGGTCTTGGCTGAAATGTAGATTATCGGTACATATTTGATATAAGGAGCTTCCTCCTTCAAAGCTTTGGTGTAACGATCTGCGGTTTTATTATCCTTATCAACCAAGTCCCATTTGTTTATTGCCAGGACCATCCCCTTTCGCAGATCCATCACTTCACTGATGATCTTGGCATCTTGATTCGAATATCCCACCTGTGCTTCGGTCAGGATCAAAGCAATGTCACACCTCTCGATTGATCTTAATGTCCTCAAACTGGTGTAATATTCGAGACTCTCTTTGACCTTCGTTCTTCTTCGTAAGCCGGCAGTATCGATCAACGTAAAAGACTGTCCATCTATTTCTATCTCGGTATCGATGGCATCCCGAGTTGTTCCGGGTGTTTCGGATACTATCAGCTTTTCCGTCCCCAGGAGGGCATTGACAAAGGATGATTTTCCTACATTTGGTCTGCCGATCACCGCTACCATTATGCTCTCTTTTTTCTCTGGATAGTCGATTTCCTTTGGTAGATTTGATATGATATGATCCAGAAGATCTCCGATGTTTCTACCAGCGAGGGCTGAGACCGGAATAGCTTCACCCAGCCCTAATTTACTTAATACATAAACCTCCATCTCATCTCTGGCTCCATCCACTTTATTGGCGACCAGAAGAACCTGTTTTTTGGTTTTCCTCAAATTTTGAGCTATATCCAAGTCGACTGTCTGAGCTCCCACCTTGGCATCCACCAGAAAAAGTACTAAATCCGCTTCTGCTATGGCAATCTCTGCCTGAGCCTTAACCAATTTTTCTATAGCAGTATTATTGGAAGGAACATATCCTCCGGTATCCACCAAATAGAATCCTTTTCGATTCCAGGTGGTGAAAGCATAGTTTCGATCCCGGGTAATCCCAGGCTGGTCGTGCACTACCGCTATTCGCCTTTTAAGAAGGCGATTAAACAACGTGGATTTACCCACATTTGGTCTGCCGATTATGGCAACGATGGGAACCGACATAGTTAAAGAATAAAACGGATTTAATTTTTGGATTTCTATCGTTTCATTTTCTGTTTCATGAATAATTTCAGGAATTAGACTGACCTCTTTATTCTCAAAGTATTAATACCCTCCCTGTTCAATTAGGATGTGTGAGTTGCAAAGGGTATTTTGAAAATTTCAATCAAATCTCTAACTATATCATAAGATCCGATTAACACCTTACGTTCCAATTTTCTTTCCAAATCCCAGGGAGAAAAATCATCCAAGCACAATCCGTTTACATTCACGCAATTTGGCGGGAGCAGGATTATTTCGCCCAAGTTATTCTCTTTTCTCAAAGCTTTCAAAATGTCTTTACCAGCCAAAAGACCAGAAACTGTGACCGAATGCCCAAAGAAATCATTCTTCACCACCACCGGACGAACTGAAAGTCCGGATATCGCAGCTAAACTATGGTCAACGATATCCTTTATCATACCGAAGGCTGATACTCCGGTTACCAGGGTAATTTTTAACTTTCTATCTAGCTTCTTGGGCAACAATCTCTGCTTGGATCTGAAGGTGTCCATGAATTGTCGCATCATCCCCACCCCGTTTTCGATCTGGTAAAACTCATCATAATAGCTTTTATCCGGGATGTCAAGTTGTGCCTTAGTGAAGAACTCATCTGCGGCATAGACGAAACCACAACCCCATCTTTTTCGGAAATGCTTTTGCCATACATCCACCAGCCTGATAATATCTTTTGAATAAGCCTTACTGACAGGTCTGATCTTGGGTAATTTGCTCCTGAATTTGGTTAAGCCAACCGGGACCAATGCCAAAGATTTCACATGAGGGTAAAAAGAAGATAAATCCAAAACTGATTTCCTTAAATAATCTCCATCGTTTATCCTCGGACACAATACTATCTGGGTATGCATCTCAATTCGATTTTGTGCTAATTTCCTGATCAAAAGTATGATTTCTGGGATATTAGAATTTCCGAGAACCGATTTTCGCAAGCTTTCATCGGTTGCATGTACAGAAACATACAATGGGCTAAGCCGTTGTTTTACAATGCGATCCAAGTCGTTGTTTGAAGTATTGGTCAAGGTGACGAAATTGCCATGCAGAAAGGATAAACGAAAATCCTCGTCTTTGAAATACAAGGCTTTTCTCAAACCACGGGGAAGTTGATGCACGAAACAAAATATACAGTTATTCTTACAGCTTTTATATTTGATATCATGGAATTCCAATCCCACATCACTATCCGGTTGTTTCTTTATCTCAAACCGCTTTATTATCCCGGCTTCAGTTTTTAGTTTGAGCTCCAAGTGATCTTCAGCGGAATAATATTTGTAGTCGATCAGGTCATATATGGGATGCTCATTTATTGCCAGCAGTTCATCTCCCGGCAATATACCTTTTCGTGAAGCTATGCTTTTTTCTATTATTGATTTGATTTTCATACTTAGTGGAAAATAAAATCTGGGGAAATTCTACAAGCTTGAGGACTCCGACCTGTATGTGGTAATGAAAAGCTTGAGGTATCTAATCATACAGTTGATAATCGACAAGGTGGCAAGAATGATAAACAGCGGTTCCAGCTGACGTATCTGAATTATAAACACTATCACGGTAAAAACCCAGATCCAGGAGTTCAATTTCCCCCAGTTGGTAGACATCAAAACCGTACCTTTCCTTTTAACCGTAATGACGCCGGCGATTAACGTCAAAATGTCTTTCAAGAACAGCAAACCCGCTGTCCATATGGGAAAACCCCGATGGATAATGATGAAGACCACAAAAACTCCCAGACCCAGCTTGTCTGCTACCGGATCCAAAATTTTTCCCAGATCCGTAACCTGATTCAAACTTCTTGCCGCATAACCGTCCAGCACGTCGGAAGCAATAGCTAACACAATCAGAATGATGGCTATGATGAAACCCGGTTGGGTATCTTGGGCTAAAAAGTAAAAGATGAACGGAAGAATTAGAATCCGGAAAATCGCAAGAAGATTGGGCAGCAAAATGAAGTCTCGTGTTCTTATAACCATCTTTAGATTGCTTTTATGTTTTATTCCAAAATTTAAATTATAATTTCATTCGGAAGCAAATAAATCTTAATCCTGCTATTCAAATATTCAATCTCTGGTAGAAACATCCTTAATCCGGATCATTTCCTTGGCTTGTTTCATAGTTACCTCACTTATCTTCTCACCGGAGATCATTCTCGCTATCTCTTTAACCTGCTCCTCTTTTTCTAATCGTCTTATTCTGGTGACAGTTCGACCTCTGACAGTTTCTTTGAAAACCTTGAAATGATGGTCCGCTTGTGAAGCGATCTGTTGCAGATGGGTGATTACAATCACCTGGTGGGTTAAGCCCAGATTTTTCAAAGCTTTGCCGACTGCTGATGCCACCTCCCCACCTATACCGACATCTATTTCATCAAAAATCATGGACACTACTTGATCGGTCTTCGCCAAAATGGATTTAAGCGCTAACATTATCCGGGAGATCTCCCCTCCGGAGGCAATCTTGGCTAAAGGCTTAAGCTCCTCCCCCGGATTGGGGGAGACAAAGAACTCCACATTATCCATCCCTCTTCCGGTAACCAGATACCTCCTGCTGTCTAGTTCAAAACCATTTACATCCTCTCGCTGCATAACCCTTATGTCGAATTTGGTCCTTACCATCCCCAGATCAGCTAGCGACCTTTTGATCTTCTGGGACAGCTCTGCCGCTTTGCTTTTTCGCTTCCGTGAGAGCACAAGACAATTCTCCATCAAAACTTTAGAGAGTCCTTTAAGTTCATCCTCCAAACCGCCGATAAGCTCATCCTTATTTTCTATCCACTCCAGTTCGGTTTTGATCTGTTCTTGGTAAGCTAAGAGTTCTCGGATACTTTTGCCATATTTCTTCTTCAAGCTGCCGAGGAGATTCAACCTCTCCCTTATCGTCTCCAGCCTTTCCGGATCAAATTCCAGTCGATTCTTATAATCTTCAAAGAACCTGATTATCTCCTGAAGCCTTATAACCAGAGATTCCAAATTCACATCCATATCTTTTAATCTTGAATCGACCTGCGCTCCCTTCTTGAGCTCCTTGGAAAGCAGGGTAAGCCTTTCTAATATGGATACCTCGTTCTCGTATAGCTGGTGGTAGAGATTGGAAGATAGCTCAAATAGAAACTCAACGTTCTCCAGTACCTTCCTTTCCTCCAGCAACTTATCCTCTTCGTCGAGATTCAAATCGGCTCTCTCGATTTCCTGTATCTGAAATTCGTACAGACTCCTTTTTTCCTGATCCACCTTCTTGCTGTTTTGCAGCTCCTCCAGCTCCTTTTGCTTTTCCATTAGACGTTGGAAAATATCTCTAACCCGACCGAAGTATTCACCTAGATTGCCGAATTGATCCAAATACTCTATATGATTCTCCACATTCAGGAGCGACTGGTGTTCGTGCTGTCCATGCAGATCAGCCAACCAGTCACCGATTGATTTCAAACTGCTTAACGTAACCAGTCGGTCATTGACATAACATTTACTCTGGCCTTTGCTCAATATTTCCCTTCGGATCAATATGGTATCATCCGGAACGGTTATACCCAGTTCATCCAGCGTAGTTTTTATACTTTGATACTGTGGTAGTTCAAAAAACGCTTCGATGGTGGCGGTATCGAAGCCGGTTCTTACTGCATCGCTGCTGGCTCTCTCACCTAAGATCAAATTTACTGCTCCCACAATGATCGATTTTCCTGCACCGGTGGCACCAGTGATGATGTTCAATCCAGGATGGAACTCCACTTCCAGATCATCCACTAAAGCGTAATTTTTTATCCGGAGAACTTTCAGCATAATAAAGAATAAAAAGCGAAGTGATTTGAGTGTGTTCTATCTACAATAAAGTGAATACATCTCTGTTGCAATCAACTTCATTTTGATCTTTTTATGTCCACAAGGATATCACAAAGCGAGGGTACTCAGGAAAATCATTTTGCCTTTAAACTCTTGAACTTTTTTATTCCCCGATCTTGGGTCGGGCACCCCAGTGTAATTTGGTTCTCAGGATTTCGTAAAAGGATCTATCTCTTAATTTTACTAGATTGACCGAATGATTGGCTTTTCGGATTAATACTGAGCTGCCGGATTTCAAATGAAAAGCAACCTGGCCATCGATGGTCAAACCCGCTTCACGTGAATCCAATTCTACCGTTACCTTCAAGGTTTCCTTTTCGGAGAATAGGATGGTCCGCGAAGCCAAGGTGTGGGGGCAAATCGGTGAAACAATCAGAGCATTCATCCGCGGATTGATTATCGGCCCGCCAGCTGCCAAGTTATAGGCTGTAGACCCGCTGGGGGTGGAGATGATTAACCCGTCTGCGGAATAGGAGCAGATGAACTCGTCATCGGCATAAAGATGCAAAAGGAAAAGCCGTGCTACCTCCCCCCTGTCAATCACTATGTCGTTTAGAGCATACTGTTCTAATTTTTTAAGTCCCTCTACCTCAGTTTCAAGAACCATTCTCTTCTCAATAAAATAATCCCCTTTCTTAAGCCTATTCAGAGTATTCTGCAGATCGTTGGAATTGATCTCGGTTAAAAATCCGACTCCGCCAAGGTTGATGCCTAAAATGGGAGTCTTATGCTCCCCCACTGCCCGGGCGGAAGCGAGCATGGTGCCATCCCCTCCCAATGAAATCAACACGTCGCATTCTTGCCATAGTTCCTTTGCCGGTAAAGCTGCTTCCGAATGACCTACCAACGGGGCAAGCTCTTCTCCTAAGAAGAAACCGACATTCTCTTGACTGGCCCAGCGGATGATCTCTTCCACCACCCCCTTGGTCATCTCTTTTCTTACGTTAGCAATAATTCCGATACTTTTCATAACATGATCTAAAGTTAACAGGTTTCTGAAATGAGAATCGTTAAGAAAACTGGAGCGTACAAATTTTGGTGAATCTCTTTACCGTGCGGGTTCAAAAGATTGCTCGAATAGATATATTTAGTCATCTCAAACTCTTAGATCAGATGCGATTTCCAATTCTATATTTCTTTCGAATTCACTAAAACTCATGTCTTTGTTTTATGCATCCTAACTTTTCCTGAAGCAGTTTTCGATTCCAGAATTCTCTTGACGGTCTGTATAATTCCATTCTTATCCAGTCCCAACAGACCGAGAAGCTGGTTTCTGGAACCATGTTGGATAAACTCGTCCGGGATACCCATCCTTTTTATCGATGAACGGTCAAGATCACTCGCTTCGGCAAATTCTAAAATCGCCGAACCGAACCCTCCCAAAAGCGAATTCTCTTCTACGGTGATTATCTTATCGAATTCTTTCAATATATAAGTGAGCATTTTCTGGTCCAAAGGTTTTACAAAACGTGCGTTCACCACCTCCGCCTCTATTCCCTCGTCCAAAAGCTGGCGGGATGCATCCATCGCCGGATACACCATCGATCCCACTGCCAGAATGACCACATCCTTACCTTCTTTTAGTCTTTCCCATGTCCCCATTTCAATCCGAGAGTATGCTTCGGTAATCGCATCGGGAATTAGAGTCCGCGGATACCTGATGGCAACTGGACTCTTTCCCCAATTAATTGCAGAAAAAAGCAAATCCTTCAGCTCATTCCCGTCCTTGGGTGCGGCAATAATCCAGTTGGGTATTTGCCGGAGGTAACTCAAATCGAAATCACCGTTATGGGTGGGACCATCGGCCCCCACCACCCCGGCACGATCCACCGCCAGAATCACCGGGATATTCTGCAGAGCGACGTCGTGAATTACCTGATCAAAAGCCCTTTGCAGGAACGTGGAGTAAACGGCAAACACCGGCTTTAGACCTAAAGCAGCCAGTCCGGATGCAAAGGTAACACCGTGTTGCTCGGCAATCCCTACATCGTAAAATCTCCGGGGAAAAACTCTGGCAAATTCCATCAGACCGGTTCCCATAGTCATAGCGGCAGTGATGGCGACGATTTTTTCGTCTTTCTCCGCCAGTTTTGTCAAAGTACTTCCAAATATGTCTGTATAGGTTAGCTCACCTTGATTCCCATTCGAATTTCCGCTGACTTTATCAAAAGTACCAATTCCATGAAAGCGGGGCGAATCCTCTTCGGCATAACTGTACCCTTTTCCTTTCCTGGTGACCACATGCAAAAGAATGGGCCCATTCAAGGTTTTCAACTGTTCAAATGTTTTGATTAATCCTTTGATATCATGTCCATCCACCGGACCGAGATACCGGAATCCCAGTTTCTCAAAGAGGCTCCCCGGCACCAGAAATCCTTTGATCCCCTCCTCCACTTTCGCCACCATCGCCCTGATTTTATCTCTTCTTTTAAACTTCCCTACCAGATCCCAAACCTCTGCTTTTAGTTTGTTGTATTTTTCGTCGGTTAACAGATCGGTCATGTATCGGGATAAAGCTCCCACATTCTTGGAGATGGACATGTTATTATCATTTAGTATGACGATTAAATTCCTTCCAGATGCACCCGCATTATTCAAACCCTCGAATGCCAAACCACCGGTCAACGCCCCGTCCCCCACCACAGCAATCACCGAAAACTTCTCCCCTTTCTGATCGCGGGCACAAGCCACACCCAAAGCCGAGGAGATGGAAGTGGAGGCATGTCCCACGTTGAAAACGTCGTGCTCGCTTTCCAATCGGTTGGGAAAACCGCTTAACCCCTCGTATCTCCTGAGAGTATCAAATCTGTCTTTACGTCCAGTCAGAAGTTTGTGGGTATAACACTGATGTCCAACATCCCAGATTATCTTGTCCTTGGGTGAATCGAAAACCCGGTGGATGGCTACGACCAGTTCGATCGCTCCCAAATTCGAAGCCAGATGGCCACCATTATTGGAAACCACGGTGATGATCTTCTCCCTGATTTCCTTAGCCAACTCTTCTAGTCTATCCAAAGGAATAACTTTCAGATCCGAAGGTGAATTGATTTTTTCCAACCACTGACTCATCTCTGTTCCTCAAAACTTCCGGGAGATCATAAAATCTGCCCACGCCAGCAAAAGCTTTTTGTAGGGTGAATCTGTTAACACATCAAGTTCCAAACAAGCCTCTTGTATGATTTTCTCTGCCAGTCGTTTGGTTTCCGAGATTCCGCCTAATTGCTCTAAAAGCTGAGTGACTTCTTCTATCTCTTCGTTGGTTGCATCCGGCTTGCCCAGTATATTCTCCAATCTGGTTTTCTGTTGAGGGGAAGCCTTCTTAAAAGCATAATAGATGATGGTGGTGCGCTTCCCCTCCCGAATGTCGGAACCGATAGGTTTCCCCAGCTGTTTTTCGTTGCCCACTATCCCTAAGATATCATCCTGCAGCTGGAAAGCTGTGCCGCATTTGCTGGTAAAACTGGATAATGCTTTGATTCGTTTATCCTGGGCACCAGTCGTGGAAAGCCCGATCATGGCACCGGCTTTGGCTGAATATTCGTATAAAACACCCGTTTTCCGCCAAAGCATGTCCAGTATCTGTTCCGGCTCGAAGGATTCGATCCTTTTCTTGGCAAACTGAATATCAAGGGTTTCACCGGATACTAAGGTGGTGAGCACATACGATTCCAGCATCTTGATCAAGGTGAGGGTTATCTCTGGTTTGACGTTTCTTTTAAGTGAACAATCGCATAGAAGACTTACCGCCCACCCTTGCTGTACGTCTCCCGCCAGTATGGCAATATCCCTTCCATAATCTTTTGCCTGCGAATCGGTATATTGCAGCTCTTGTTTTGCTATCAGGGATGCTTGCGCATGAACCGTATGTCCGCCTCTTCTCTTATCGTCATTATCGATCAGATCATCGTGAACCAGAGTCCAGGTATGAAACATCTCTACTGCAGCAGCTGCCGGGATGGCATCCTCTTCCCTGCCTCCTACCGCTCCGCACGATATCAGTAATACCGCCGGACGAAGTCGTTTACCTGCTCGGTTAACATAACTGTAAATGGCTTCCTTCAGATGCTCCGGATGAAACCAGCTTTCGAACTCCCTGGAGCAAAGATACGACGTCACCTGCTTCTCTCTTTTTTCCAATTCGGCAATAAAATCTAATGTCTGGGTTTTCATCAGTACACCGGGTGAAAAGAAATCTATTTTATACAAAGGGAAAAGTCGGAAAGCTGATTTTTTTGAACTATGGGTAAAATCAATTCAAGTTTCACCCACTTGGGATTTCCTTGAACTGTTGACCCTGTTTCCTCTTAATTATTATTCTTCTTCGTCCAGCAGCTCCGTCTTGGACTCCCCCTTGGTCACTTTAATCAGTTTCTTCACTTTCTCTTCCGCCTGCGTCAATTTCTGGGTGCAGAATCGGGACAGTTCCATTCCTTCTTCAAACTTCTTCAATGCCTCCTCCAGCGAGAGCTCCCCCTCCTCAAGTTCTACCACCACCCTCTCCAGTCGGTTTATAGCTTCTTCAAAACTCTTGTCTTTCCCTGATTTCTTACCAGCCAAGTTTTCCTCACTTTTGGGTTATGCTGGATCGATCCGTTCCACTTTCGATTCAATTCTCCCCTTCGACAACCTTACTTCAATCCGATCATCCGTTTTTAGATTATCTACATCTTTTATCACCGTCAATTCCGGCAGCTTGCGGGTGATCGAATAACCTCTCTTTAGAACCGAGGTAGGTGACAATACTTCGAGTTTCTCCTTGAATAAAGATACGGCATTCGATTTGATTTCAAAGTAGTTTTTTACCCCATCCAATAACTGACCGTAAATTTCGTCCATTTTCTGAGAACGCTGGGTGATGATATCTAATGGTCGTCTCATGCCATAACTCTCTTTTATCGCTTTCAACCTTTGCCTGGAAGACTCAATTACGCCCATCATATAAGAATTCAATTTTCGTATCTGAGTTTCCATCTGCTCCAAAATCACTTTTCTGTCAGGCACTACCATTTGTGCAGCGGCTGATGGTGTGGGAGCTCTTAAGTCCGCTACAAAATCCGAGATGGTGATATCGATTTCATGTCCTACTGCTGAAATCACCGGTATCTCGGATTCATAAATAGCCCGGGCTACCGCTTCCTTGTTAAAAGCCCACAGATCCTCGAGCGACCCTCCACCCCTCCCCACTATCATCACGTCGATTTTCTTATATACATTGAAATCTTTTATCGCTTGAGCGATCTCCTCTGCTGCTCCCTTTCCTTGAACCCGAACCGGTCGTACAACTATTTTTACGCTGGGAAATCGATTATGAATGATTCTAATTATGTCTCTTATCGCTGCTCCGGTAGGAGAAGTCACCACCCCGATAGCTTCCGGATACATGGGAATGGATTTTTTACGCGCCTCGTCAAATAAACCTTCCTGGTACAGTTTCTCATTCAGCTTTCGAAAAGCGATCTCCAGTTTACCCACCCCTGCCGGGATTAGATCGAATACATCCAATTGATACTGACCGTTTCTTTCATAAACCGTAATGTTTCCCTGAACAGTTACCTTCATTCCATCCTCCGGTTCGAACCGGAGATATTCACCCCGGTATCTCCACAGGGTGCACTTGATCTGGGCGTTCTCATCTTTCAAGGAGAAATAGCGGTGCCCGGAGGAATGAAACAGATAGTTCGATATCTCCCCTTCCACCCACACCATGGGGAAGCCTGCTTCCAGCGTCCCTTTTATCTCTCTGGTGATTTCCGTGACCGTATATATTTTTTCCGGCATAATTTATTTTATGTGGCAAAAGAGCTTTATTTATTGCGATGGACAAACTGGCCGTCTAAATCAGTCAAACGTCTTTTCTGCTTTTTTATTCAACAGAAATATATGGTTACATTAATCACAAGTCAAATATTATCTAAACCGATTGAGTTGGGAAATGCTGGATTTCTCCTTTGGGCGAATCCAATCAACACTCCCTTTTTTCAAAGTGACTTATGGTAATAAGCCTGGAATCCTTGTCTCTTAGACGTGCAGGGATACTAAAAAGAAACCTGGTTAATATCCAGTCTTTCAAATCTATCTAAATGGAACAGGGACGGATTCGAACATCCGTCCCTGTTCACTTTTTCTTTCTACCCTTTCGGGTAACAGTCTGTTCTAAAGCTTGTCTTATTTGGTTCCCATCTTACAACCACCGGACATTTTCCACTCGTCTTGCCCGGACATGCCGTAGTACATTCTTTTTGGCAATTCCTGAAGCAATTAGCTTGTTGCTCCTGAATCTGCTTTACTACTTCCGGATTATCTGAAGTGATATTCAGCGTCACTCACTCCGTAACGCATCAATCGGGTCAAGAAGTGAGGCCCGGCGTGCCGGATAGACGCCAAAGAACAACCCGACAAGCAGTGAAAAACCGAAAGCGAGTGCAACCGAGTCTGGTGAAATACTCACTGCCCACGAGGTTCCGATGCGTACGAAGAGCACCCCAAGGATTCCAAAAAGGATCCCGACAAGCCCGCCTCCAACGCCGAGGATGGAAGCCTCGAGGACAAACTGCGTCATAATATCCTTGCGGCTTGCGCCGACTGCCATCCGCAAGCCGATTTCATTCGTCCGCTCGCGAATAGCGATGAGCATGATTGCAAGGATGCCGATGCCGCCGACAAGCAATGAGATGCCTGCTATGCTACCGATCAGCATCGTAAACGTGTCTGTTGTTTCCCTCTGTGCTTCGAGAAGGTCGGCTTGATTTTGAATCGTGAAATCGTCCGGCTTCTGTTGTTTGTTCAGACGGTGACGGTCTCTCAGCACCTCGGTGACTTTCACGACAGCCGGCCCCATGGCCTCGGTGTTCGCCACCTGGATGTTGATCGCGCTGATGTACGTGAGATTAAAAACACGCCGCAGCGCTGTCCGGATGGGGATGAAGATCTGGTCGTCTTGGTCGACACCGTTAAGGTCCGCACCTTTCGATTCCATAACGCCAATGACCTCGAAGGGCACTTTGCCAATGCGAATGGTCTCGCCGATGGGATTGCGTCCTTCAAATAAATTATTCACAACGGATTGTCCGAGGACTGCTACGCGGCGGGAGGCAAGATTCTCCTCATCGGTAAAGAATACACCTGTGGCGACGTGAAAGTTCCTCACTTTCCGAAACTCCGTCGTGGTGCCGACAACAGTAGTGTTCGTGCTGAGGTTGCCGTACTTGATCTGTATCTTCTTGCTTTGCAGAGGCGCTGCAGCGCTGACCGCTGAACACTCTCGTCTGATTGCTTCCACATCCTCGAGGGTGAGTGTTGTGACCGTTCCCCGAATTTGTTGGCGTCCGGCGCTCTTCTGCACCTGTCCCGCATTCACGATAATCAGGTTCGTTCCCATTGCTTCGATTTTCGACAGCACCTCCTCTTGGGCGCCATTACCAATGGCGACCATGATGATGACGGCGGAGACGCCGATAATAATACCCGTCAGCGCCAGCGCCGTCCTCAGTTTATGAGCCGCTAACTGCTTCCGAGAGATGCGGATGCTTCGAGTAATTTTCATCACGCTCGCAATGCTTCAATCGGTTGAAGGGCTGCTGCTTTCTTTGCGGGTTGTAATCCTGCGACAATTCCCACCAGACTTGAGAAGACGAGTCCGAGCACAATGCTCGCCCAGGAGATCGCAACTGGCATCTTGGTTATCGCGCCCAAGAGCTGCGACCCGGCAATCCCGATGACGACCCCGGCGATACCACCGGCCAGCGTCACGAAGGTGGCTTCGAGCAGAAACTGCGTCATGATGTCCCGGCTGCGGGCGCCCACCGCCTTGCGCAGGCCGATCTCCCGACGTCGCTCATTCACCGCAATCAGCATGATGTTGGCCACGACCACTCCGCCGGCGATCAGTGAAATCCCCGCCACCAGCACGAGGAGGATGTTGAACGTGCCAAGGGCTTTCTGGGCTACCTCGGTAATCTCAGTGGGCGTGACGATGCTGAAATCGTCCGGCAGACCTGCCGCAAGCTGATGACGCTCCCGGAGCAGTGACGTTATTTCCGGGATCGCCGCCTTGATGTTGTCAGGCGATTTGAATTGCACTCGGATTGCCCCGATGTAGTCAACATTGGCCAGTCGTCTCATGTAAGTGCTCAAAGGAACGTAGATGCGGTCATCCATGTCCCCGCCGCGCGGGCTGACCCCTTTGGCTCGCATGATGCCTTTGATTTCAAAGCTGACGTTGCCGATTCGAACCTGCTGGCCGATCGGATTGGACGACCCGAAGAGTTCCCTGCGCACTGTGGGAGCGATGACACCAACCCGGGCCAAACCGGTCATGTCGTCATCAGTAATGAAGTCCCCTTGCACGACATCCAGGTCCCACAACGGTCCGAGAGTCGGTGTGCATGCGAAAATCATCGTGGTGACTGATTTGTCCTGATACTTCACGTCGGCCTGGGCCTGGCGATGAAACGGCGCTACGTCGGCGACGCTCCGGATGCTCTGCTTCAGGGCCTGCGCGTCCTCCAGCTTCATGGTCGTGACCGGCGCCCCGACGTTGGGCCGGACGACTTCAGGCGGCCCCTCGGCCCAGATCATGATACTGTCGAATCCGAATTTCCTCACTCGTTCCATGACCTTCTTTCGCGCGCCCAGCCCTGCCGATACAATCAACGTCAGAGCTGTGATGCCAATGACAATCCCTGTCATCATCAAAAATGTTCTGAGCTTGTTCCTACCCAAAACCTTGAATGCCACTTTCAGTGCTCTACCTGTTTTCATTGTCCACCTCCGGAGAAGCGAGAGCACTTATCTTTTGCACAGCATCGCTTGGCTGAGGGTTTGCTTCATCGCTGATGATTTTTCCGTCCGCTATCTTTATGATGCGGCGAGCGTATTCTGCGATATCAGGCTCGTGCGTCACCAGCACTATCGTTCTCCCTTTCTCGTTCAGTTCTTGGAAGAGGGACATGATCTCGAGGCTCGAGCGACTGTCGAGGTTCCCCGTCGGCTCGTCGGCGAAGATAATTTCCGGGTCGGTTACGAGCGCCCGGGCAATCGCCACGCGTTGCTGCTGTCCGCCGGAAAGCTCGCCTGGAGTGTGATGCACGCGGTCCGCCAGTCCGACTGCCGAGAGCGCCTCGCGGGCAAGCCGGGTAATGTCGGTACGGTCGGAGTAGATAAGCGGAAGCTCAACATTCTCCAGCGCATTCGTCCGCGAAAGCAGGTTGAAGAATTGGAACACGAAGCCGATTTTCCGGTTGCGCACTATGGCAAGCTCTTCATCACTGAGGGTGCTTACTTCAACGTCGTCCAATCTCAGAGACCCGCCGGTCGGCTTATCCAGACAGCCGAGGATGTTCATGAGGGTCGATTTGCCACAGCCCGACGCTCCCATAATGGCGACATACTCGCCTTTCCGAATCTCCAGGGAGACGTCGTGCACTGCATACACTTCACCTCCGCCTCCTTTGTTGTAGACCTTTGTGAGGTTGGCTGCTTGAATCACGTTGTTGTTCATGGATTGTTCTCCTGATTCGTTAACGTAACAAGAATCTTTTCTCCTTCTTTCAGCCCGCTGATGATCTCTGTGAAGCCGTTGTCCTTCCAGCCGGCTTTCACTTTGCGTTGGATCTTCTTTTCGCCTTCAATCACCGTCACGTAACGCTCGCCTCGTTCACGTGTGATGGCGCTTGTCGGCACTGACAGGACGTTCTTTCGTGTCTCGAGGTAGATTGTCATATTTGTTGTCATCTCCGGCCGTAGTATCTTCCCCTGGGAGTCGTTAATTTCCACTGTCACGATGTAGTTCACGACGTTGTCCTGGATGATGGCTTTCGGATAGATGGCGGTGAGTGTGCCTTTGAAGTCGCTGTCGGAATACGTGTCGACGGTAAAACTCGCCTGTTGTCCGACCTGAATTTTCCCTATGTCCGTTTCATCCACGTACGCTTGCACTTCAAGCCGGCGCAGATCGATGATGCTGACGAAGGTCGGAGCGGCGAGGCTTGCTGAGATCGTTTCCCCCTCCTGCGTGGAGATCGAAGCGACGACGCCGGAGATCGGCGCGAGAATTTTCGTGTACGAGAGCTGGACCCTGGCGAAATCGACGTTCGCTTCCGCGATCTTAATCTGCGCTTCCGCCACCCTGTACGCGCTCTCCGCCTGATCCGCTTGCTCCTGTGAGATTAGCGATTTTTCCAAAAGCGATCTCTCCCGCCCTACGCTCGCCCGGGCAAGATCATAGTCCGCCTGCGCCTTCGCCAGAGAGGCAAGGTTTTGATTAAGTCGTGCCTGGAGCTCCGCATCTTCCAGCTCGGCGATGATCTGGCCGCTCTTCACCACGTCGCCAATGTTCGTCCGGAGGTGCTTGACGACGCCCGATATCCGAGAGCCGACTTTCACTTCGGCTCCCACCATCGGTTTGATCACGCCCGTGGCGAGGACGCTTGAGCCGATATCACGTCGCACGACCTGCGTTATCTGTTCTGGAAGTGCTGATCCATTTTTGCCGCGCAGGAAGGAGTTACCGACCAGTGCGGTCAGTATCAAAACAACGACAATTCCAATTATGAGAGCAACCTTCTTCATTTATTCCTAAAAAAATGGCAAGCACTCAACATAAGCTTACTACCCATGCTTAGATGCTTACCATTGGTCTTCTTTTTAGTGCTTGCCACCCGGCGCATGTCCGGAACACTTCCCACTCTCATGGGCTTTCAAACAATCTTCAGAGCCTTCTTTTTGGCAGTTCTTCATGCAATTGGCTTGACGCTCTTGAATCAGCTTTACTACTTCGGGATCATCTGAAGTGATTCTTAGCGTCGCTCCAGTGGCGATCTTAGTCACTTCACAGTTAGCGTCTTTCCCTCTGCCACATTTACAGTTCGCTGTCCGTTCTTGTATCTGCTTCACCACTTCAGGATCGTTCGAAGTGATTTGGATCATTATCCCGTTGTCCATGTTGGTTACTTCGACTTTGGCATCCTTCATCGCTACAGGACAATTGTCTTTTCCCTTACAACTGCTTTGGTTACCACAGGCGTAAGCAACCCAGCTGGCAAAAATCACGAATACAATGACGACCAGTAGACTCAACCAGATTTTCTTCGTCACTTTATCACCTCCTTTCGTTTCTTTAAGAGTTCATTTTACTTCTTAAGCTCTCTAAGCCTTTCTTCAACTCCAGCTAATTCCTTCTTCAACCCATCTCTGTATTCTTCCAGCCACTCTCTTTCTTCCTGTCGCGAGTAATAGTGCCGATGGAAGAATCCGCCACAACCACATCCGCATTGACTTCGACCTCTATGACCCTCAAACGGTCTACACATGCTTTCTACCTCCTTTCAGATGGGCAAAAAACTTTTTCACATTTCTCTTCAAGAAATAATCTTCCCTTTATAAGACCAAGAAATTTCTGTTGTTGCTCGGGAGTTAAAATTTCTTTTTCCTGAAGTATGTGATTAATTACTTCTTTTTCTAATTCCGCCTGAGCCATTCCAATCTCTTTTATCAAACTATCCATCTTTGCCCGATCAGGAGTAGGCTCACTTAGCAATTTTATCAGTTCATTTCTCTTGGGACCAAGTGTCTCTCTTTTCTGATCAGATCTCTCGATGAAAGATTTTCTGAGAGCTTCCATTTTTTGTTTTTGTGAATCGGAAAGCGATAACTGTTGACAAATATATTCTCCAGGTGCACACCCTCCGTAGGTTTTACCACTATACCCGCATTTCCATCGATAACCTACGGTGGCTAATGCAGATATGTTTATGGCGATTAGAAGCAGTACTCCCAAAATAACCAATCTTCTTTTCATTATTATCACCTTCGCTCTGGTAAGTTGTTTTCGGCCAGCAAACCGGTGTAGACCTCACCTATTGATTCTTGTGGGAAATCACTCAAAGTGTTCAGGTGTAAAGATTGATTCACCTCCTGTTGCACTAAAGACGCATTGTCCGGATTAAGAATTTGGGCGATGTTGGTGTAAATTACACCACCCAATTGAGTTCCCAGTAACAGTCCGATTACCACAATAGCAGTAGCACCAGCCGGGATAATAGTTCGGTTGAGCCAATCTAAAAGAGTGTTAAAAGCATTTTTATTGGTTTCGGTTTGGATAATTCTTTGTTCTAATCTATTCCAAAAATATGGAGATGCTTCTATACTCTCTTTTTCTTCCCTCAACAATAATGAAAGTGAAGACAAATCTCTTATTTCTTCTCTGCAGAATGGACAAGTTTCTAAGTGGTGGGAAATTATTTCTTTCTCTTTTTCACCTGCTTGACCATCCAATAATGCTGGTAACTTTATTCTTACTTTTTGGCATCTCATTCTATCAATCTCCTCATTCATACCATATAAACACAAATCCATTCCAAAACTTGCGGTCAAATTTCATCTTTTTTTATAGATGGCGTTAATATCCTTCTCAGATTCTCCTTAGCCCTAAATAACCTGGACTCAACTGCAGAGATTGAACAGTCTAACATCTGTGCCATTTCCTGATATGAAAACTCTCCGTATTGGTTAAGCAGAATCGCTGCTCTCTGCTGTTCCGGTAAAGAGTCGATAGCCTTTCTTACCGATCTATTTAGATTTTCTTGTTCTAATAATCTATCCGGCTGAAATTCTACAGGAGCAGGCAAATCCTCCTTCAACCGGGAGGAGGGTAGTTTATTTTTGTCTCTCAATTTGTTTAGGCAATAGTTCACTGCTATTTTAAATAACCAGGTGGAGAATTTGGTTCGGTGCTGGTAGCTATTTGCAGACATATAAACCTTTAAGAAAACCTCTTGAGCCGCCTCTTCTGCTTCTTCTTTATTGCGAAGAAACCGATAGCTTACATTGATGACCGAATCCTGATATTTTTCCACCAATTGCCTAAAAGCAGATCGGTCCCCCTGTCTATATTGATGAATCAATTCGCTCTCATCCATATTCTTGACTCAATTCTAAACAAATCGACCACAACTTATATATAAACACAGATTAACCCAAAAACTTTTGCAGAAATCTTCTAATCGATCAAAGTTTAGTTGAATCGATTATTTATTGAGTGCTTCGGACTACTGATAACGAATCAAGGATAAGTTATAAGTCAGGTTTCAAAATGTATATCGGCTGAACGAAAAAGCAGATATATTGACACCCTTAAATCCGTTTAATCCGTTGACAATCTTGATTTAAAATATGGATGATACTGAAGCTTGAGCCCAGCCAAGCAGGCTCTGGGGGAATATACCCATCTGAAGAACAAACCACGTGGAGATGATCAGTACCAAGACCGTCCCGAAAGCTAACGATATTCTCTCAGTCTCGGCTTGCGGCGAGTGCATAAACATCAGAATAACTATTCTTAAATAGTAGTAAACGGAGATCAGACTGTTTAATACACCGATGATAACCAAACCTACAAAACCGGTTTTCACCGCGGAACTGAAAACATAAAATTTTGCCATAAATCCAGCAGTAGGGGGGAATCCGGCTAAAGACAGCAGGAATATGGTCATCAATATGGCTAAGACAGGAGATCTGCTGCCCAAACCCTTGTAGTCGTCCAAATTTGTATTCTCCTGACCTTTTCTACCCAGAGCGATCACCACGGTGAAAGCCCCAATGTTCATAAAGGTGTAAGCCAATAGATAAAATAGCGCGCTGGAGATGCCGACAGCTCCACCCCCCACCAGCGCCACTAGCACGTATCCGGCATGGGCGATGGAGGAATACGCCAGCATCCTTTTGATGTCGGTCTGGGCAAGGGCGATGATGTTGCCCAGGCTCATGGTCAAAGCTGAAATGATCCAAACGATCATGGTCCAATCCGGTTTGATGGTGGGGAAGGAAAAAAGAAAAACTCTCAATAAAGCGGCAAATCCGGCAGCTTTGGGACCAGCGGAGATGAAGGCGGTTATGGGGGTAGGGGCTCCCTGATACACGTCCGGAACCCACATATGAAAAGGCACCGCAGCTATCTTGAATCCGAATCCGACCAAAAGCAGACCCGCCCCTGCCCAGACTAAAAGACCAGAACCGGTTTCGCTCCCGGCGATGCTATTTATGATCTGCTCCAAATTGGTACTGCCCACGCTTCCATAGATCATCACGATTCCATATAACAGAAAACCGGTGGCGAAAGCCCCCATCAGGAAATATTTCAAAGAAGCCTCATTTGAGCCCAGCTCATTTCTTTTGAATCCTGTCAGGACGTAAAGCGAAACCGACATTATCTCCAACCCCAGGAATATGATTATCAGATCAAAACCGGAAGCCAGAAGCATCATCCCCAGAGTGGAAAAAAGTATCAGACTAAAATACTCTCCGTGTAAAATCTCTTCCCTTTTCAGATAGCTCATGGAAACGAGGATGATCAAAAACGATCCGGCCAAGAAGATAAACTTGAAAAAGGTGGCGTAATTATCCACCATATACATGTCGGTGAAAGTAGTTCCCTGAAAATTCCACAGATGCAGGTTGACTATGAATGCAATCACAACTGCTACCCAAGCAAGATGGGCAGACCAGATTTTATTCTCTTTAGACCAAAGCGGATCTGAGATCAAAATCAGAATGGCAAAAAAACAGACAATCACCTCTGGCAGAATCAATCTTATGTTAACTGCTGGCATGACCCAATCCATCTAAATTCTCCCTATAATCTCAACTCTCATTTCTCAGTCTATTAAAACGGTCTTTTCCATCTGCGGGTAATCTGCCTTTAAGCTTTGATCCAACAACTTATTCTTCTCATATTTCGTCCTGGCATCTTCGATCAGACTCTTCACGGTCGGCTCTATCCGGGTGAAGAACTGGGTCGGATATATCCCGATCCAGAAGATGGCAACGATCAGAGGTATCAGAACCGCCTTCTCCCTTAAATTCAAATCCGTAAGCTTCTCGTTTTCCGGGCGGGTGATTTCGCCGAACATGGTACGCTGGTACATCCACAGCATGTAAACGGCGGCCAGGATGATTCCCAAAGCTCCGATTACCGCATAAGCTACGTTGGATTTAAACGTCCCCAGAAGTATGGTGAACTCACCCACAAAACCGTTGGTTCCGGGCAAGCCGATGGAGGAAAGTACCACGATCATAAAGAAAGCGGCAAAGACCGGCATCTTTTTGGAGACCCCACCGAAATCCTCGATAAGCCGGGTGTGTCTCCTTTCATAGATCATCCCCACGATCAAGAAGAGAGCTCCGGTGGAGATGCCGTGATTGATCATTTGGATTATCCCCCCCTCCACTCCCTGGATGTTCAGAGCGAACAGACCTAACATTACGAATCCCAAATGACTGACCGACGAGAATGCCACCAAACTCTTTATGTCCACCTGCCGGATGGAAACTATGGCTCCGTAAACAATGCCAATGATCGCCAGAACGGAAAACAGCCAGGTGTAATCTATGAAAGCATTGGGAAACAAAGGAAGACAAAATCGCAAGAAACCGTACGTTCCCATCTTGAGCAGAACCCCTGCCAAAATCACCGATCCGGCAGTGGGTGCCTCCACGTGTGCGTCCGGAAGCCAGGTGTGGAAAGGAAACATGGGGACCTTGATGGCAAAGGCCAAGGCAAAAGCGAAAAAGAGCCAGAATTGAGCTCCCAAGGGAATGGGCAGTTTGTTGATCTCCATAAGATTAAAGGTGTAGGTGCCGCTGAAGGCATGATTCATAAAATACAGGACTAAAATAGCAACCAGCATCAAAAGCGAGCCGGTCATGGTGAAGAGGACGAATTTGACCGTGGCATAGATTCTCCTCGGTCCTCCCCAGATGCCGATGAGGAAATACATGGGGATGAGCATCAGCTCCCAGAAGACATAGAATAAAAACAGATCCAAGGAAACGAACACGCCGATCATCCCGGTCTCCAGAAAGAGCATAGAGATGTAATATCCTTTGACCTTATCGGTGATGGCAGACCAGGAGGAAAGAATGGCCAGAGGGGTAAGAAAGGTGGTCAAAAGGACCAAGAACAGACTGATCCCGTCGATGCCCAGATGATAGCTGATCCCCAAGCTTCCGATCCAGGTTTTGTTTATTGAAAACTGCATCCCGGTCGCATCGGGGACAAACCGGAAATATATGAAAAGGGATAATACGGCAATCAAAAGAGAGGTGATAAAAGCAATGATCTTGATGGAACCGTGCTTATTCTTATTCACCAACAACAATATCAAGATTCCCACAAGCGGGAAAAAAGTGAGTATGGTTAAAATAGATGATTGCATTATTTCACCTGAAGATAAAATAAACCAAAATCAAAGTCGCTCCGAAAATCAGCGAGAGGGCATAGTTCCGCAGGTAACCGGTTTCGGTCTTGCGAATCACCCTGCTCGCCCACCCGGCCAAAGAAGCCACCCCGTTGGCGGTCCCGTCGATGATCAGCACGTCAAAACTCTTCCATAAAAATAGTGCCAGATTCAACAGGGGAGTTACAATGGTTTTATCATAGATTTCATCCACATAATATTTATGGTACAGAATTCCATAAGCGGTTTTATATTTTTCTGCCAATCTCTTGGGAATACCCGGATTCTTGAGGTAGAAACGATAAGCCATGAAAATAGAAACCAGAATCACACCTATGGAGATAATCATCACCAGATATTCAGCTGAAGGGGCATGAGCAGTAACTTCCTCAGCAGCAACATGTCCGCTTTCGAATACGGAGGATAAGAATCCTTCAAAGCGGTTAGAACCTCCCAAAGATTGAGGGATTCCCACATAACCTCCTATCACCGAAAGCACGGCAAGAACGACTAGCGGGATAGTCATAGGTTTAGGGGATTCATGGGCATGAGATTCCACCTGTGGATCCATTCTGGATTTTCCCAAAAAGATCATGAAGAACAGCCGGAACATGTAAAATGCGGTCAAACCGGCGGTGATCACCCCCACCATCCATAAGAGAAAATGTCCATGCGGACTGGAGAAAGCCTTCCACAGGATCTCATCCTTGCTGAAAAATCCGGAAAAGAGAGGAATCCCGGAGATGGCCAAAGTCGCAGCCAAAAAACACCAGAAGGTTATGGGTGTATGCTTTTTCAGCCCCCCCATCTTCTGCATATTCAATTCTCCCGCTAAAGCATGCATCACCGAACCGGCAGCGAGAAAAAGCAGCGCCTTGAAGAAGGCATGGGTCATCAGATGAAATATACCGGCAGAGAAAGCGCCCACTCCGCAAGCTAAGAACATGTATCCCAGCTGGCTGATGGTGGAATATGCCAGCACCTTTTTGATGTCGTTTTGGACCAATCCGATCGAAGCCGCATATATGGCGGTCGCTGCTCCGATCACCGCCACCACTCCCATGGTGAACGGAGCCAAAAGGAAGAGGGCATGGCACCTGGCTACCATGTAAACTCCAGCCGTCACCATGGTGGCAGCATGGATCAAAGCGGAGACCGGAGTGGGTCCCTCCATTGCATCCGGAAGCCATACATAAAGAGGTATCTGGGCGGATTTTCCGGTAGCTCCCATGAATAAAAGCAATGTCATCGCGGTAACCAATCCGCCACCCATAGCCAGCACCTGGGGAGCATTCTCAAATACATTGGTGAAGTTCAAGCTGCCGAAGGTCCAGAAGATCAGCATCACTCCCAGAGCAAACCCGAAATCACCGATCCGGTTCACGATGAATGCCTTCTTTCCCGCATCCGAAGCGGTTTTCTTCTCGTACCAGAAACCGATCAAAAGATAGGAGCAAAGTCCCACCCCTTCCCATCCCAAATAAAGCAAGAGGAAATTATTGGATAAGACCAACATCAACATGAAGAAGGTGAAAAGGTTTAAGTAAGAGAAATACCGGGCGTATCCCTTATCTTTTGCCATGTAACCGGTGGAATATACATGGATGAAAAATCCCACTCCGGTTACTACCAAGATCATGATGGAGGAAAGGGGATCGAGCAAGAATCCGATGTCGATGTGAAACGATCCCGACAGAATCCAGGGGAAGGCGATCTTTTGCACCACCCTCTCCCCGGCTGGAAGAGCCAATAGCTTAAAGAAGATGATCACCGAGGTTAAAAAGGAAAGTCCCACGGAGCTGCATCCGATCCAGCTTACCAGGTTTTTGCCCGGAATCTTCTCGTCGGATCGACCTTTAAGGCTAAGCGCCAAAAGTCCGTTGATCAGAAAACCGAGCAGAGGAAATAATGGAACCAGAAATACGTAATTCATATTATTTTGAGTTGCCCAACATCCACCGTCTATAGTCCGCAGCAAGGATATGTTTTTTCCGCGGTCGGCGGACTGCCGACGACGGACTATTTACCATTTCATCAGGTTGAAATCGTCAACGTTAACGCTCTTTTTCCTTCGGAAGATGCAGATGATGATTGCCAAGCCGACCGCTGCTTCGGCTGCGGCAACGGCCATCACCAGGAATACCACCACTTGACCATCCAGATTCCCTAATTGTCTGGACAGAGCCACAAAAGCCAAATTGACCGCATTGAGCATCAGCTCAATGGACATGAACATGACCAGTATATTTCGCCTGACCAAAACACCCAGGACTCCAATTACGAAGATTACTGCACTCAACATCAGATAGGCTGAAGATGAAACCATGTTTTTTTCCTGAATGCTCTTGAGTATTATCGCGTAGCAGAGCCTTTATGGCTCTGCTGCTATAGCTACAATCTCCTTTTTGCCATAACTATTGCCCCCACTATGGCTACCAACAAAAGAACCGAAGCCAGCTCGAACGGGAAAAGATATTTGGTGAAAAGAAGTCGAGCCAACGGCTCTACTCCAGCCGGAACAACTGTATCTGAACTGGATTCAACGCTCTTCGAACCAAAAGTTCCTACGGAGAGCACCGTCGTTATCCCAATCAATAAAAGGAAGCTAAATAAAATGGCAAAAAATCTCTGAGCTCTTCTTCTTTCCGGGCCAAACTCATCCTTACTTAGATTCAAAAGCATGACGACAAACAGAAACAGCACCATGATGGCACCGGCGTAAACTATAATCTGAATGGTAGCCAAGAACGGTGCGTTCAGCAAAAGAAAAAGTATGGCTAAACTAACCATGGTGGCTATCAAAGAGAGGGCACTATTCACCGGACTTCTGCTGGTAATCACCAGAACAGAACCAACCACTGCCATCAGCGCTACTACGGAAAAAATCAATATCTCCATTACAATATCAGCTCCATTTTAACATCCGTCGACTTTCATTCGTTATATCCGCTTAATCTGCTGTTCAACTTTAGGAACCAGCAGGTCTTCCTTATTATAAATCATCTTCTCCCGCCGATCATTGGAAAACTCATATTCTTTTCCTAAAAATATCGCCTCTTTGGGGCAAGCTTCCTGACAATAGCCGCAGAATATGCACCTCAGCTCATTTATCTCATATACTTTTGCGTGTCTTTGTCCGAATTCGTCTTCTGCCGGTTCCATATATATACACCCGGAGGGACAGGCAGCAGCACACAGCCCGCAGCAAACACACCTCTCCGAACCATCTTCATTCCTCTCCAGATAATGTAATCCCCGATATCGCGGAGGGAGGGTTAGCTTCTTCTCCGGGTACCTGACCGTAATTGCCCGGGTGAACACGTATTTAAAAGTAACCGAAAGCCCTTTCGGTATTGCCCAAAATATGGTTTTTAATACTTCCCACATAAGTTTGACCCTCGAACCCTTCTACAAAATCAAAACCACCGCAGTGATAAACACGTTCAGTATCGCCAAAGGCAACAGCACCTTCCATCCAAAATTCATCAATTGATCGTACCTGAACCTGGGCAGTGTGGCTCTGATCCAGATAAAGAAAAAAAGGAATGCGCCGAACTTTATGAAAAACCAGACCACCGGAGGCAGAATCGGTCCGTGCCAGCCTCCTAAAAACAGGGTGGTAGCTATTGCCGAGACATTGATCATGTTGCCGTACTCCCCCAGGAAGAACATGGCAAACTTCATGGACGAGTATTCGGTGTAATAGCCTGCCACCAGCTCGTTATCCGCCTCGGGGAGATCGAACGGCGTCCGGTTAAGCTCAGCTGTGGCACAAACTAAGTATAGGAGAAATCCGAGGGGCTGGCGAATGATAAACCAGTGGTAGAATTTATCCTGGGCATTGACTATATCGACCAGACTCAAAGATCCGGCGATCATAAAAACACCGATTAAGGAAAGTCCCAAAGAGACCTCGTAGCTGATCATCTGAGCGGAAGATCTTAAACCTCCTAAAAGAGAGTATTTGTTGTTGGAGGACCAACCAGCCAGAACGATTCCGTAAACCGCTACCGAGCTTACTGCAAATATATAAAGGACCCCCATATTGAAATTGGAGATCACCAAATCTATTCTTTGTCCAAAGAGCGCTATCGGTTTCCCAAACGGGATCACTGCTACGATAATCAAAGCCGGGATAAAGGTCAAAAGCGGTGCCAATATGTAAACAAACTTATTCACGTTTGTTGGAATTATGTCCTCTTTGAACAGAAGCTTGATCCCGTCCGCTATAGGTTGGAGCAGACCATGCGGTCCCACCCGGATGGGACCCAACCTCACCTGAAAATGCCCCAAAAGCTTTCTTTCCAGCCAGGTTAGAAAAGCGATCAACAGCAGGAAAACCACGAAGATGATCAAAACCTTGACCACCGTTATGATGATAAAAGTCAACATATTTAATCCCAAACCATCTACTTTATTCCGCTTCCCATCGCATTCCAGTCTCACCCAAGCTTTCCCAGTTCAACTTTGCATATAGCGGAGAGGCACTCACTAATTCCTCAAAAATCTGCCTGGGGCAAGCATAAACGAATTCTTGCCCCATAGTCTTAGCTAAAATACAGAAAATCTGCCAATCCGCTTTGGAATCAGCTAAAGGATCGAAAGCTTTTTTCAGTCTTTGAACTCTTCTCTCCACGTTGGTGAACGTTCCTTCCTTTTCGGCAAAGGAGACTCCAGGTAAGACCGCATCCGCTAATTTGGCAGTTTCATTTAAAAATATATCCTGAACCACCAGGAAATTGAGTTTTTCAATTGAACTCCTCGCGAAGTTTCTATCCGGATATTCAATTAACGGGTCTACACCAGCGATATACATCCCCTTGACTTTTCCCTGAGAAATAGTTTCTAACATCTGGTTGAAATTCATACCCGGCTTTTCGGAAACACTGACGTAACCAGGGAGTCTATCCGGCAGCACTCCGCAATCCAAAGCCCCTTGAGAATTACAATTTTCCCATAGTAGATTAATACCGGAGTTGTTGTTATTGCTTTGTCCTATCAAACGCAAAAGATCAAAAAGCAGGTCAATGATTTCAATGTTTTGGGGATGGTCAATTATCTCGGTGCCACAAAGGATGATTGTGCTATCCTTTCTATTAAGATCATTTGCGAGAGCTCTGACTTTTTCTGCACTGATTCCGGTGTTTTGTGAAACTTTATGGATTTCGAATGGGGATACCTTTCTTCCTATGTCCTCGATTACATGAGCACCAAATCCGGCTTTGGTGGAATCATATAACTTCCCTTCAATTATCTCCCGGATCACACCCTTCAATAACTCCGCTTCTGTTCCTTTATTATATAGCAGTTCATTCTGAGCAAATCTACTCAATCGAGTGCTGGCTGGATTAGCTATCAAGAGTGTGCTCCCCTTTCGCTTTGCCTTAATCACCTTCAGGTTTATTATGGGGTGCTCTCTCTCTAAATCGCAACCCAGAACAAAAAGCAATTTTGCGTTTTCGATCTGGCTTATGGAATTGGTCATTCCGAAAACTCTAATCTTAGAATTTAGATCAGGACTGGGCAATAGGTTTTTTGAGTTGACTCTATGGTCAACGTTATTCGTTCCGATCACCGATCTGAATAATTTCTGAAAAAGGTAACCCTCTTCGTTTGTAAGTCTCGGTGATCCCACTCCGGCTAATGCCTCCGGACCGGCTTCCCTCTTTATCTTTCTCAAATTTGAAGCAACGAATTCGATGGCTTCATCCCAGGTGGTTTCCGTTAGTTTTCCGTTCTTCTTTATCAGGGGATGTCTCAATCGGTCCGAGATGTTGACGAATTCAAATCCGAATCTCCCCTTGTCACATAAGAACCCCTCATCCACTTCGTCGTTTCTTCGGGAGGTGAAGCGGTAAATCCGCTCGTCTTTTGCCCAGATTTTGATGTTACACCCGTCTGCGCAATTCGGACAGATCGAGGGAGTGGTTTTTATCTGCCATACTCTTGTCTTATATCTGAAGGATTTGGAAGTCAAGGCTCCCACCGGGCATATCTCCACCACATTTCCGGAATAGGGATTGCCCAGCGGTATATCCGGCAGAACGTTTATCTCCGTTTTAGAACCGCGCCGAAAGGTCCCCAAATCGGTCTGTCCGGCAATCTCACTAATGAATCTGACGCATTTGCGGCAGAGAATGCAGCGATTCATATTCCTCATTATATGAGTGCCTATGGATAGATCATCATACCTGGCATTGGGATCAGCGACATACCTTCTTTTTTCTTCCACGAATCTGCTTTTATCCGAGCCGAACTTGAAAACCAGATTCTGTAGTTCGCACTCTCCCCCCTTATCGCAAACCGGACAATCCAGAGGATGATTTATAAGCAGAAATTCCAAAACTCCCTTTCTGGCTCTTGCCACCTGAGGGGTATCTGTCTTCACCACCATCCCCTCGGTAACCATGGTAGCACAGGCAATCTGCAGCTTCGGTGTCTTCTCCACTTCCACCAGACACATCCGGCAAGCCCCCACGGCCTCCAATTTGTCATGGTAACAGAAAGTGGGGATCTCTATCCCCAGCTTTTCCGCCGCTTTGAGGATAGTCGTCCCCTCTTCAACCGTCACCTGTTTGTTATCTATAGTTAGTGTTACCATCTTGAACTTTTCTTCTTTCCAGTGGATCCCTTGATTTTCTTAAGGTCGGGTGAATCTCGCTTCTACATATTAGTCTTTTTCAAGAACCCTTAGTCTTATATCCTCCATCCGTTTCATCCGTTGACTACTTCATCCAAATCTTGATCCCAAATCAACCATGCATTTTTTATTCTTTATGTGATACTCATATTCTTCCCTGAATTTCTCAATCGTGCTCATTATGGGAACGGCAGCTGCATCACCCAAAGGACAAACCGTTTTTGCCACGATATTGATACAACTGTCTCGCAGCAGGTCGATGTCATCCTCTTTTCCTTTACCGTTTTCGATCCGCTCCATGATCTGCCTGATCCACCTGGTTCCCTCCCTGCAGGGGACGCATTTACCGCACGACTCGTGCTCGAAGAACTTTGATATTCGATAAGCTGCCTTTACCATGCAGGTGGTTTCATCCATAACTATGGTGGCACCCGATCCCAAAAGCGAACCGGCTTCGTAAAGTGAATCAAAATCCATCTTGACGTCCAAAAAGGCTGGCGTCAATACCGGCGTGGAGACGCCTCCCGGTATGACCGCTTTAAGCTGGCGGTCATCTTTTATTCCGCCGCCGTGTTCATATATCAACTCTCTTAGGGTAACACCCATGGGAAGCTCGTAATTCCCCGGTTTTTTTACGTGACCAGAGAGTGAGAATATCTTGGTGCCGGTGCTTTTGGGCATTCCTAAATTGGCATACCACTCTCCCCCATTAATAACGATATGGGGTACATTAGATAAGGTTTCAACATTGTTGATTACTGTAGGATTTTTGTACAACCCCACCGAAGCCGGAAAAGGGGGTTTCAATCTCGGATTTGCCCTCTCCCCTTCAATCGATTCCATCAAGGAAGTCTCCTCTCCACAGATATAGGCTCCTGCTCCCCGGTAAACATCCAAGTCCAGATCAAAACCGGAATTCAGGATATTTTTTCCCAGATATCCTTTTTGATAACACTCCTGTATTGCTTCTTGTAATCTTTTGGCTCCAAAGGCAAATTCCCCCCGGATGTAAATGAAAGCCCGATGGGCATCTATGGCACAAGAGGAGATGATGATCCCCTCGATTAACTGGTGAGGATCTTTCTCTATCAAGGAACGGTCTTTAAACGTTCCCGGCTCCCCTTCATCTGCATTACACAATAAGAATTTAGGTTTTGGAGAATCTTTCGGAACAAAGCTCCATTTAAGCCCGGTAGGGAAACCGGCACCGCCCCTGCCGCGTAAACCGGACTTTTTTACCATCTCGATCAGCTGTTCCGGTTTATATTCTTTCAATGCTTTGGAAAGAGCCTGGTAACCACCGTTGCGGATATAGGTGTCGATTTTGTATTGCTCGGGGAAATCGATATATTTGAAAAGTATCTTTTCCATTCAGGTTCCAGCTATTTTCTTGTTCTTAAATCGTCTATTATCTTATCTACTTTGGCTTTGGTGAGATTCTCATAATATGTTTGATTAATCTGCATCACCGGAGCAGTCCCACAGGAACCGAGACATTCGACAGCAGTTAAAGTAAAAAGACCATCCGCTGTGGTCTCTCCGGTTTCTATGTTGAGCTTTTCCTGCAAGTATTGTAATAATCCCTCTGCACCCAAAAGCATACAGGAAAGATTGGTGCAGACCTGAATATGATATTTGCCCACGCCTTCTTTGGGGAAATAAGTATAAAAAGAGACTGTTTCGGCCACTTCCATCTCACTTAAGCCCAGAAGTCCTGCCACCTGTTTAAGGACATCCAGATTATAGTATCCTACTTCCTCCAGCACCACATGCATGGCGGGAAGAATGGCCGATCTATTCTCCGGAAATTTACCCTTTAACTCGGATATTTTTTTCTTTGCAACTTCACCCAGCATTCTATAAACCTTTAATCTTAGATTTTTTAACCTTGAATTATTGAACCTTTGAACATTTAAACCCTTGAACTTTTAACTTTAAACGCTTTTATCATCTATCTATCTCTCCCAAAACTATATCAATGCTTCCGATCACCGCTACCACATCCGCAATCAACCTGCCCTCGATCATTTTCGGCAGAGCGCTTAAGTTGACAAAGCAGGGAGGTCTCACCTTCACCCGATACGGTTTTTGTGTCCCATCCGAAACAATGTAATAACCAATCTCTCCCTTGGGCGACTCAATCGAATGGTAAACTTCACCCACCGGTGGGTAGAATCCCTCCACCACTAACTTGAAGTGGTATATCAAAGATTCTATGTTGGATACAACCTGTTCTTTAGGAGGTAGAACGACCCCTGGAACGCGGATAACGAAATCTCCCTGAGGAATTCCATCTAAAGCTTGCTTGACTATCCTCAAGCTCTGTCTCATCTCCTCCATCCGGACCAAATACCGATCGTATACATCCCCATTCGTTCGGGTGGGAATGTCGAATTCGAATTTATCGTAACCGGAATATGGATTCGATTTTCTTATGTCCCATTTAACACCGGTAGATCTAAGGATGGGACCCGACACACCCCAATCGATGGCATCTTCAGCCGAAATCACACCCACCCCCTTCGTTCGATTGATCCAGATCCTGTTTTTAGTCAAAAGCTTCTCATATTCGTTGATCTTATCTGGAAACGTGTCTACTACCTCTCTGACTTTTGCTTCAAACCCATCCGGGACATCCTGTGCCAGTCCGCCGATTCTAAAGTAAGAGGTCATCATCCGTTGACCTGAACAAAGCTCAAAAATATCCAAAAGTTTTTCCCTTTCGCGAAAGGAATACAGGAGAACGGTCATGGCACCAATGTCGTGGGCATGACTTCCTACCCAGACCAAATGGCTAGCAAGTCGGGTCAGCTCGGTCAGAAGGACTCTCAAATATTGGGCTTTCGGAGGCACCTGGATATCCAAGAGCTTCTCCACCGCAAGGAGATAAGCCAAGTTGTTGGAAAGAGAAGCCACGTAGTCCATCCTGTCAGTGAGGGGAATAACCTGAGCATAGGTTTTGCTCTCCATGGTCTTCTCTATTCCGGTATGGAGGTAACCGATATCGGGGATCGCTTTGACCACAGTTTCACCATCCAATTCCAGAATCACTCTCAACACACCGTGGGTGGAAGGATGCTGGGGACCCATGTTGAGGACCATAGTATTGGGTCCCATTTTTTGAATTAAATCAGAGGTACAGATATTCAATTGTCACCTGTCATTCAATTTTAGGTGGTCGATTAAGGTTGTGGGAAAACGTCACTTCTTCCCTGGTTAAAGGAAAATCTTTTCTCAAAGGATGACCTTCGTAATCATCCGGCATTAATATTCTTCTTAGATCCGGGTGACCTTCGAAGTTGATTCCAAATAGATCGAAAACCTCTCTTTCCTGCCAGTTGGCAGTTCTCCATATTGAGGTTACCGAGGGAACACTTTCCTCCTGGTTCACTTTCACTTTCAATCTCAGCCGGTGATTATTGCTGATAGAATAAAGTTCATAAACCACATCGAATCGTGGATTCCTTTCCGGAAAATCCACTCCACCGATAAAGGAGAGAAAATTAAACGACAGTTCCGGATCATCCCGCAGGAACCTGCAGATGACGGGAAGCTCTTCCCTTTTAACCACGCAGGTCAACTGGCTGCGGAATTCACCGATCTCCAATATCGAATCCGCGAATTTTTCTTTGATCTTATTCGGAATCAAATTATCCAATGCATCCTCTATTTATCTGCATACAATACATCTTCTCTATTGCAATTATCATTCACTCGAGTTTCGGCTGTGGACTGTCGACCGTGGACAGCGGACGTTTTTTCAAACTCTCCTGCATCACCTTCTCATGCAGTTTCATAATCCCTTCGATCAACTGTTCCGGTCGGGGAGGACAGCCGGGGATATAAATATCCACCGGAATAATTTTATCTACTCCCTGGAGTATGGCGTAATTGTTGAACACCCCACCGGTGGAGGCACAGGCACCCATGGCGATCACCCACTTGGGTTCCGGCATCTGATCATATAACAATTTGACCACCGGAGCCATTTTCTGGGATACCCGACCTGCCACGATCATCAGGTCCGCTTGCCGCGGAGATGCTCGGGTAACCTCCATACCAAAACGTGCCAAGTCAAAACGCGAAGCAAAGGCACAGATCATCTCTATGGCGCAGCAAGCCAAGCCGAAACCGAGGGGCCACATAGACGATTTTCTCGACCAGTTGATCACCTTTTCCGCCGTAGTAAGTAGTATGCCTTCGGGTATGTGTTCTTCAAGTCCCATATCATTCCTCGTTTACGGGGAGACATCCTCGCTTTCTTCCCATTTCAGTGCACCCTTCTTCAGGATATAGAAATATCCCACCATAAGAATCAAAAGAAAGACCCCCATCTCTATCAAACCAAATAAAGCCAATTTTTTGTAAACCACTGCCCAGGGATATAAAAACACCACTTCAATATCAAAAACGATAAAGAGGATGGCAATCAGATAAAATTTAATGGGGAATCTGCTCCGCGCATCTCCGATCGGCTCGTTTCCGCATTCGTAGGTGGACAGTTTTTCTCTGGTGGGAATCCTCCGACCCAAAATCCACGAAAGTCCAATTATCAGGATGGCTACGGCTGTCACTACGAAAATCAAAACGAATATAGGAAAATAAACCTGCAACATAATTACTCCCAAAGTTTGTGAAATAAATAACAAGCTCAAGCAAGCTTGTCAAGCTAATTCTTTGTTTCCGGAAATAAATAGTTCTTAGAACGAACACCGCTCGGATGCCTTTAAGTCTTTGTAGATTCTAAATATAGTCAATAAGAGCCAATCGTTGCAACCAAAGCCCACCAAACATATTTTTAAATGACTTATTATTGCAGGCATCGACCTAAACCAGTTGAAGTAATAAGCATCCTGTACCTATTCTTTCGTATCCTCATAGAATCAGCCTTTAATTGATAGGGGACTTAAAATGTTACCACAAATTATTGGTTTAATCCTATAATTTTGCTCTACTCCAATGAGCTCTTATTATGAATCTTGCAGTCGGGTTATCCCTTTAATCTGCAATAAAACAGCGAGTTATCTTCTTTCCTGAGCGGTTTTCCAGTATGGATTCTATCTGGCATACAAATTGCATATTCAGAATTCAACCCCCTTTAGAAGTTGAATCCGAGTTCATTGCTTAAACAGTCAAACCAAGTATTTCAACCTTTTTATAGAGCAAGATATTCTAAAGGAAGCGCATCCCCAAATGTTCCAAGAATCAAAATCTCAAAGATCGGAGCATACCGGAAAAAAGAAACCGGATCAATCTCGCGGTTGTATGTTATTGTCATTTCTCCTTGTATCCCTACTTATCTTTCAATGTTCCATAGAGAAACCATCTGTTCCGACCTGGAACATGAAATTAACTGTCCCTTTGATAAACCGGCATTATGACATGGCATCCTTGATAGACAGAATGGACGAACCTTACCTGAAAACAGACAGCTTGGGAAATCCCAGCTTTGGTTTCGAGGAGAACTTGGATACTATCCGGTTGACCAATAATCTTCGATGCGATTCTATCTCTTACCATTTTAAAGATACCTTGGGGATTATCAGTGTTCCTACGTCCGAATTTAAAACCAAAGAATTATCGGTCAGCGACTTTTATTCTGGTTTACCCGGGGTTGTGCCACCATGCACCGTGACTGTCGAAAGCGATTTGGACACATTCTCCACCTACTCCCAGGTGACGGTTAAAGATGCTTATTGCACTATTGCTTTGAGTAATCACCTGGGGTTGGATTTGGATTGGTTACAGATCAAGATTATAGATCAAAAAACGCTGGACACTTTACAAACCATCATATCATCTAAGGGGATAGCTGAAGGTGATTCAGACGTTCAGATTGTAGTCTTGAGGAACAGATCCTTGTCCAATCATTTGGGGATGAAATTGACCGGATCTTCACCCGGAGGAGAGATAACTGATGTGGAAAACAAGCATTTCAATATCTACTTCTCCTTGGACAGTTTTACGGTAATTCAAGGGATCGTGAAAACCCCCTCTTTTGAAGTGCAATATGATCAGGAAATCTTTCTTCCTACGCAGAGCCTTATCGATAGTGCTCAGATCAAAACCGGCACACTGCTTTTGAATCTGCAGAATTTTACCGACATCACCTCGGAACTCCGAATTGACTTACCTGAACTGTTAAAAGATGGAAAGAGCTTGTCCGATCAGTGCTCTCTCCCTGCTTCAGGTTATTGCAACCTCCCCCTTACTTTGGACGGATACACTTTCCGACCTGACGGAGGAAATGGAATCAAGGTGCAAATAGAAGTCAAATCTAATGAGTCGGGAGAGGACTTAGTCCATTTCACGTCATCCGATTCGATATACTGTAATGCTCTTCTATCCGAAGTGATCTTTAGTAAAATCACCGGAATAATTGAATCCACCGAAGTCCAGATAGACGACATCACCTGGGATTTAAATCTGCCTCCGGGTTTTGAGTCAGCTCACCTTACCCACGCAGGTTTGAATTTGGATATTCATAACGGGGTTGGTCTTCCGGCACAACTACAGATAACTATCCGTGGGGATAAACAACAGGAACTGAATCTTAATGCAGAACTCTCTGCCGGAGGTCCTTTCGGAACTTCCATCACCTCTTTGTTTGAAGACCAAATACAATCCTTATTTAATCCGGTTCCCAAAACGCTCACCGTAACCGGAGAGGTCGTGTGTGGAGACGGGCAGACTTATGGGGCAGTGCGGGAAGAGGATTTTGTCTTTGGCAGAATAAGGGTCAGCTCCCCGGTGGAAATGGTTTTTGATTCCTGCCAAGTAAAGATAGATGAGGATTCCGAAGAGGTGAACGACGACGTGAAGGATCTGATAATAAATCAGGTTAATTCAAGCGGTGTGGTTCTAAAGATCGAGAGCCATCTCCCCTTGGATGCCAAAGCCAGGATATTCCTATCCCGGAACCCCGATAGTATTTTTTCTAATCCAGACTTAATAGTCGGACCAATCAATGTGCCCAAAGGTGAATTGAACCCGGATGGCTCAGTGCAAAGCTCGATTTTAACTCACGATCGGATCGATTTGACTTACTCCGATCTTCAGGTCTTTACAGGTGAACCTTTTTACCTGGCAGGTATTATTGACTTTCCCGGTAGCTCCGGACAGACAATAAAAGCTTCAGTGGCAGACTATATAAAAATAATGTCGTATTTGGAAATCGATGTCAAAAACAAAAAGGAATAAGCCTTGAGCAAGATCGAATATATCTTCTTACCGATTTTAGTCATACTTATTATTCCAGCATTTTCCAGGGCTGGATTATCCTCCGGCAAAAGCGTGGGGATGGGGGGTGCTTATTCTACCGTTGCCAGAGATGTGGAATCAGCTTTCTGGAATCCGGCCAATCTGGGATTTTCGAAGAGCTCAGAAAAGAATCTGATGCTTTTATCGGTAGGTTTAAATGCATCCAACAATAGTTTCAATCTAGCGCAGTACAAACGATACAATGGTTCGTTTCTATCTACTGAGGATAAACAAACCATCTTGAATTTGATCCCTTCTGAAGGATTCAACGGCTCTCTTTCGGCTGATTTGATGGCTTTGGGTGCGTCCTGGTACAATTTCGCTTTTACCATTTCAGGGAGAGGTACTTCTTATCTGCTTCTACCTAAAGATCCTATCCAAGCCCTCTTTTTCGGAAATGAGATCAACGACACTATATTGGTATCCGGCTCAGATGGAGATGCTTTTGCTTCAGCGGAATTTGGACTTTCATATGGCAGATCGATCTTGAAGAAAACCGATTACGAGCTGTTTGCCGGAGCCAGCGTAAGGGTTATCCGGGGGTTGGTTTACCAGGAGATAAAAGAATCGGAGGGGGAGGTCTTAACTCTGGAGACGGGGATAGAGGGAGAGGGGAATTTTCTCGTACGGTCTGCTGAGGGTGGGATGGGATATGGTTTAGATCTCGGACTGGCTGTGAAATACAAGAGGACCTGGACATTCGGTCTGTCCTGCATCAATCTGCTCAACCGAGTTAAGTGGGACAGAAAAACCGAGGAAAAATTTTATCAGGTGAAGATAGATTCGCTTCTGGCTGAGAATTTCGACTCAGATTCACTGGTGGTGGAAGAATCTTATAGCCGACCGATAGCTTGTTTCGCCACCCATCTGCCGGTATTGTTCCAAGCAGGCGTATCATATCAGCTCAGAAAGACGATCTTGGCTTTTGACCTAAAACATAGTTTAACATCGGGAGGGGGTCAAATAAAAAAGTTAAGCGCTTCTTTCGGAGCGGAACACCGACTTTACAGCTGGTTTGATATAAGAGGTGGAATTTCATGGGGAGAGAATCAAGGAATAACCATAGCTCAGGGATTGGGAATTAATCTTGGAATATATCATCTGGATATGGGCATAGCTAACCAGAATGGAGTTTGGCCCACCAAAAGCAAAGGAGTCTCGGTCGCCATCTCCAATCGCATTCACTTTAAATAGAGAGGGGGGTGAGAAAAATGCGGAAAACCAAACACACCCGCAAGACCACAACCAGGAGAAAGAGGATGAGCATGCGGACCAAGACCAGAAAGTAAACTCCGGACAAACATTCAGGTGGTGTCCCGGGTTACGTTTGATCCGGGACACCTCCTGAAAACAAAAAGTGCTATCAATTCTTGTTTGAAAGATGGATGAGCGATGATGTTTTTGTAAGCACGATGCGGTTGAAGCATTTTAGACAGAATCAGATGGACTTCCGGGCATGCATCTTCAAGATCGAATATGAATAACCTTACTATAGAATATCAAATAGTGCAGATTTCAAAGTATCAATTTTGAAAGGGGGAGGGGATGAGAGAAACAATAAGAATCTGCTGGGCAATTCTGATTTTACTTGTCCTTATTGGGGGCTTTACAAAATCCTGGGCTATGCCCCCCTATCCTGATTTGGAAAAAGCAATGCTAGCGGGGAAAGTTGCAGCACCGGAGCATCTAACTAATCCTCAAGTTGCACAAAAGCTGGGGATCGATCAGCCGATTGCGCATCCGATTAGTGCAGTTTATCCCAAAGGCACAGGTGCTATCGGCAGTTATAAAGCTCTGGTTCTTTTGGTTAAATTTTCAGACAACCCCTCTATTGTGAATGCCTCCTTTTTTGATACTTTGGTTTTTGCCAACCAGCCTTATTGCGTTAGGAACTACTTTCAGGAGGTTTCATACGGAACCCTTGATATCGTCACCTTAGATCTTCCTTCCTCCACCGCTTGGTATACTGCCCCGTATACTTACGCTTATTACGTGGATGGACAATATGGTCTATATGGAAGCTACCCGCACAATTCCCAAAAACTGGTTGAGGATCTGGTGGATTTGGCCGACCCGGTGGTAGATTTCTCCGATTATGATAACGATGGGGATGGGTATGTAGACGCGCTGATCGTCGTTCATGCTGGCCAGGGAGCCGAGTATACCGGAGACAACGACAATATCTGGTCACATTCCTGGGGGGTTTCCTGGTTCTGGTCATCCTCCAATCTCAGGGACGGGGTTCGGATAGGAAGCTACACCATGCAGCCGGAGTTTTGGCTACACGCTTATGATATGACCTGCGGGGTATACTGCCATGAGTTAGGTCATAACTTCGGATTGCCGGATCTCTACGATTACGGTTACGACTCTTACGGGGTGGGAAAATGGAGCTTGATGGCGATAGGAAGTTGGAACGGAACTTTAGGCAACTCTCCCGCTCATCCGGATGCTTACTGTATGACCAGATTAGGGTATGTTACTCCCACCGTGGTTATCACCAACACAGGCGGAGTGAAAATTCCAGCCATCGAGAATTCCCCGGTTGCCTACCAGCTTTGGACCTCCGGTCTACCTGCAGATCAATATTTCTTGATTTCCAATAGGCAGAGGGTGGGTTATGATTCCGGATTACCTTATTCCGGAATTTTGATCTGGCACGTAGATGAAAACATCTCCGACGAGGGGGCAAACGATCAGCAATGGTATCCGGGATACACCAGCTATGGTCACTACAAAGTTGCCTTGGAACAGGCAGATGGTTTATGGCAGATGGAAAAGATGCTCAGTTATGGAAACTCGGGTGACCCTTTTCCAGGAAGTGGGGGTAAAAGAGCCTTCGATGGAGCCACTACCCCAAATAGTAGTGATTATGCCGGAGCAGAAACCTATGTGGCGGTAACCAATATATCGAACTCGAATGATACCATGACCTGCGATTTCTTCGTTAGCCCGGCGGACGTAAAGGACGAATATGAGCAGAGTTTACCGATTGAATACCAGCTGAAACAGAACTATCCGAACCCGTTCAACCCTCAAACCGAAATCGAATACTATATTTCCAGAAGCGGACCGGTATCATTGGAGATTTTCAATGCACTCGGAGAAAAAGTAAATACTTTGGTGAACCAACAACAGGAAGGAGGATCTCACTTCGTAAGCTGGAGTGGTATTAACGACCAAGGGGCTCCGGTTTCGAACGGAATTTACTTTTATCGGCTTCAGGTCAATCATTTTACCCAGACGAATAAAATGATGCTTTTAAAGTAAAAGGAGAAACCATGGATGAATTATTGAGATTAAACGATGGCGATAGTAGAAATAAAAACACAAAGAAAACAGCCTCATACCGAATAAAGATCACCAGTGAACGGATAGAAAAGCTGAAGAAAACGTTTCAACCATTCTGGATGAGAGAGATGGGATTGCACCAAATTGAAAACCGGGGGAATTCTGATCCGCATAATGCGCTGAACCAGATTTGAAGAATCGGGTCGCCAGGACTCAAGTTCATTGATGCTTAAGAAAGGATGACTGAAAAAAGTTTTGTCTGTTTTTCCTTTGTGTAACGCTAAACGCCGAAATTTCAAAAGAAGAATAAAGAGAAGTCTTGGGAAATTGAGTGAAAATTATAGAACGAGTTTCTTTATAAGACGATTGATTTTTACCTGTCCTGGCGACCTTGACTTTTTGAACCATGACAATCCCCCACGAATAAACCATTGTGTATCGGAAATAAAAAGTTCTCAGATTCCACTCGAGATTGATTGCCTCTCAGCGTAACCGGAAACTTTACGTGGATCATCACTTGTGATACTTGGAACCTTGGATGATGGAAAACGCCCGATAAATTTGCTCCAAAAGAATAACCCGGGACATCTCATGGGTAAAGGTCATGGGCGAAAGTGAGAGTCTTAAGGGACAGACATCCAGTACTTTTGGGGATAATCCCAGTGGTCCTCCGATTACAAATGTAAACTCATTATAACCTTGGTTTAGATTCTCTTTGAAAAAATTGGAAAAAACTTCGGAATTATTACATGCCCCCTTCACGTCCAATGCAATACATAAACTGGATTTACTCAATAAGCCGAGAATCTTATCGGTTGCCTTTTCTAAAATTGATTTCGTGCTGGGGGAAACGGCAACCCTTTCTTCTTTGATCTCAACTAGATTAACTTTTGCGTATCTCTTTAAAAGCTTCTGGTAATGCTGAAGGCCTTCTTTGATCCAATCTTCCTTGGTTTTTCCGACTGCGATCACTTTTATTTTAACCAAACTGCGCCTCTTTTCTACACCATATTTTTGTTTTTATAGTAAATATTCAAATTCCCTTTGTCAAATCATTTGTAAGTCAAGATAATGGATTGAACCAGTTGGTGAGTGATTATGCAGCAGAAATGGGAGTGCAAACATTTAAGTTTGCTTAACTAGAGCTTGTTCGCATTTCAGAAAGGCATTTGGAGAAGAGAAGACCACTCTGCAAGGTTCAAAACCACCTTATTCAAGATGAGGGGATAAGCCGCTTCTAAACTGAACTCCCCGACTAATCCTGTTTGATGGTTTCCCTCTCGCCTGTCCGGTCAGTGGAATTATTTATATCTACGATCTTCACATTTTCTGCATATTTCTTGGTCCGATAACGGGTGATCTGCCCTATCTTCTTGACTATTTCCACCATGCGTTCCACCTGGTTTAACACCCGGTTCAACTTTTCAGCCAATGGATCGTCCGGAGAAAGCTTGGTAATGGCCAGCTGTAAGTTTCCCATGATGGCGGTCAAGGGCTGGTTTAATTCGTGACTGGCCGCTCCGGCCATCTCCACCACCGCTGTCTCTTTTTCCTTCTCGATCAATTTTTCCTGTGTCTTCCTCAGTTCGTGATTAAGATTGGAAAGCTCATCCTGCATCTTCTTCAGCTTAACCAGATTTCTAACCTTTAAGGGCAACTGGAATCTTCGGTCGTCTTCACTCAATGGCTTGGTGAAATAATCATTGGCTCCCAATTCCAGTCCTTTTTCGACATCTATTGATTCCTTGAGGGCAGATGCTATTATAACCGGGATGAAATTGATAGAGGGATTTTGCTTTATCCTCTCCAAAGTTTGATATCCGTCTATCCCCGGCATCATCAAATCCAAAAGGATCAGATCAATGTTTTCTTTTTCCAGTATTTTAAGGGCTCCCTCTCCGCTTTCCGCCTCAAAAAACTGATAACCACCTCTCCGCAGAACCGTTTCCAGTATTTTTAAATTCATCTTTTCATCGTCTACTAAAAGTATGTTGTGCATCTCTTCTCCTTTTTCCCCAAAAACAATCTTAAGTTGATATCAAAAGTCTCAAGCCAGCGTTTAAGCAGAATTCTGTCTCCACTGGTCTAACCCATACTATAAACCTTATCGGCAGATGTTGGTTGGATTCTGATATCGTTCAAATGGTTTTCTTTGGCGTGAAGATTTATTTATTCCTTTCTTTTAACCAAACTCTCCATCATATCATTTGAGCTCTGCATTGGTTTTTATTTGAAGTTCCCGATTCTCTGTTAATTCCGTTTAGCTTCACTCTACCGTCAATTCTTTAAACATAAACAAAATCAAGAAATTTGACACACCGATTCCTCTTTTTCGCTCTTGACAGAAAATGTTTTAATTCTCATGGTCAATATCTCCATAGGGACTGGTTTAGACAAAACGAGCGGAAAAGATTCCAGCTCCAGCATGGATAGTTCTCTCTTGACCAGATCCAAATCCTGCCCGGTGATAATGGTAACAGGTATGTTTTTGGTTTCCGGGTTTTTATGTAGCACCTGAACCACCTGCCCGCCATCTTTTAACTGCCCCCCCTCTTTTTGTGGAATGGAATAATCCAGAAAGATGATCCGGGGATGAAGATCTTTAACCAAAAATATCGCATCATCGGCGTTCTGGGCTAAAACTGTGGAAAAACCCTCATTTTGCAACAGATGAGTCAGGAAATCACTGAAAGCTGGATCATCCTCCACCACCAGGGCCAAAGGTTTTTCGCCACCTCCGTCCATCGTCCCAACTTTCAGTTTATCATGTTGTCCTTCACCATTCTCGTTTTCCCGGTAGAGAGGCATGGTGAAGGAAACTTTGGTCCCCTTACGCTCACCCGGGCTCTCCAGTTTGATTTTACCTCCCATCATCTCCACCAGATTCTTGGTTATGGTCAGCCCCAAGCCGGTTCCCCCATATTTTCGGGTGGAGGATCCGTCCACCTGTCTGAACTTCTCATAAAGCTTATCCTGCATCCCCGGTGGAATGCCGATGCCGGTATCCTCCACCTGGATCAACACATTTCCCTTCCCCTCTTGTATCTTTGCTCTGATAATGACTTCGCCGTTGTCCGTGAACTTGATGGCATTGCCAACGAGATTTATCATCACCTGCTTTAGCTTTCCTGAATCCACATAAACTTTGGGCGGAGGATCGTTATCATAAATCAAAGAAAAATCCAGTTTTTTCTGTTGAGCCTGAACCCGAGTCAACAGATATACTTCATCCAAAATCATCTTAAGATCAACCCCTTCCAGTTCCAATTTCATTTTTCCCGCCTCGATCTTGGCCAAATCCAGCACATCGTTTATTATGACCAGCAGTTGCTTGGCGCTGTATTGAGCATTACGCACGAATTCCCTTTCCTCCTCCTTATTGATACAATACCCGTCCAAGATCAAGCCCAAGAATCCGATAATCGAGTTTAGCGGAGTACGAAGTTCATGCGAAGTGTTGGCCAGAAATTCGCTTTTTATTTTACTGGCCTCCTCCAGTTTACGGTTTAGTTTCTGCAGAGAGTCTTTAGCTTTCTGAACATCCTCAAACAAAAGCGCATTCTCCACCGCTATCCCGATTTCCTTCCCGATGGATGAGAAAAATTTCATATCTCGCTCAGAAAATCCTTTTTTCGATTTCCAGCTTAAACTCATCACCCCCAATACTTCATCTTTTGAAATCAATGGTATGGTTATAGTCTCCACCAAATTCTCTTGCTGAATGGTGGCATGGTTCAAGCGGTTGCAGCTCGTCATATCGATTACCTTAGGGTGTTTGGATTTTATCACCTCCCAGCATACACATCTCTCGAGAGGTGCGTCCATCTCCTCTTGCATAAACTCCGGGGATAAACCTTGTTGGGCTAAGAGCAACATCTGGTCTTTATTTTCTGAATTAACCAGGAAGATCCACCCAACAGGAGCTTGAGTTAAATCCAACATAATTCTCAGGCTTCCGTCCAGAATCTCCTTCAGTTTTAATGTTTGACTGACCTTAGAGGATATGGTGTTAAGGGCAGTCAGCTCCCGGTTGCTCTGCATTATCTCTTGTTCCATTTTCTTTTTCTCGGATATGTCCCGGCAAACTTTCAGTATCCCTACCGGTCTTCCGTGGGAGTCTTGAATCAAAGAGGTGGTGACCAGTATGGGAAAAGTGCTTCCGTCCTTCCTCGGTTCCTCTAACTCCGCGCTCCAAGATCCGTTAGCCAGAATCTGTTGTATCGCCTGGTCCACCATAGGCCAATAAGACTGCGGGTAGAAATCCTTTTGACGCCGACCCAGCATCTCATATGTTTTGTATCCGTGCATTGAAGCATGGGACGGATTAACAAAAAGTATCTTTCCGTCCAGATCGATCACCACCACACCATCGGCGGCGGATTCCACTGCAGAGGAGAGTAAGCGCAGGGTCTCATCTGTCTTTCTCTTCTGGGTGATGTCCTCCACCATTAAGGTGTATCCGGTGAGAACCCCTCCTTCCCCTTGTAGCGGAGTGATTACCAGCATTGCTGGAAAAACCTCCTTGCTTCTCCGCAAGAGCTCGGTCTCTCCTTTATATATGCCCGCCTCTCTGGTATGCTCCAGGAAGATGGGAAGGAAATCGTTGTGGGTTGAGAACATCTCTTGAATGTACTTTTTCCCCACCACCTCAAAAGCCTCATAGCCGAAGACCAACTCGGAGCTTTTGCTGTAGAAAATTATTTTTCCCTCGGTGCTTACGGTGATGATGGCTCGATCCACCACGCTTTTGAAAATATTCTCCAGCTGGTTTTTGGTTCTGGCGAGTTCCCGGTTCATCGAGTTTAAATCCCCCAACATTCGAGTTATGGTTTCGCCATTAACGGACAACTCTTCATTGGCTCTTCTTAGCTCCCCGGTCCTCTCCTCCACTCTTTGCTCTAAGGTCTGTCTATATTCCTCCAGTTTTTCTTTGGCTTCTTTCAAACTACTACTCATCTGATTGAAAGTATTGGCTAAAATCCCAATCTCATCTTTATGTTCCACCGGGACCTGAGCCCCCCATTTCCCTTCTGTCAAAAGAAGTGCAACTCCGGTTAATTTGCGAATGGGCTTGGTCAAAATACTTGACAGATATCCGGCTATTATAACTCCTACCATAAGCATCAGAAAGTTTAAGCCTATAATCCACATTCTATTTTCTGCTATCTCCTTCTTGAGATCTTCCAGGCTGTAATTGAGCATCAGCATACCAATAATCTGTTGACCCTCCCGGATGGGACTGATGACCGTCAAAAGATCTTCATCCATGAAAGATAAAACCGTAGTATCAACTATCGTTGGTATAATAATAGATATGTGCTGTACCTGCTTTCTTAATGAATAGAAAAGAGTATCTTTATTTTGATAGCGCAATATCGTAACGTGAAATAGATCAAAGTCCTGAAAGGTACCTTTCACTGCCTCGCCAACTGATTTGAGATCGTTCAACTTCATGACCGAATTTAAGTTGTAAGCCGTCATCCTGACTGCTAGTTCCCCTTTCGATCGCATTTTCTCCATTGCGGTTCTCTTTTGATGAGCAGGTAAGAAAATCACATTGAAGACAAAGATGACTGACAGAACCATCAGAATAACTGCACCGACCTTTTCTTTGATAGGTCGGTCGAAGAAGAATTTCTTAAGATTGATTTTTAACATAATCCTGGGAATACATTTTTGGGTTTTCGAAAAATGAGTTTTGGTGAAATATCAAGTGATCGGATATGCCAGAATATAATACCTCAGCTACCCCCCCCAAGCGATCTATCCAGGTGAGCTGAATCACCCAGAAGATAATATGCCCCCTCTTTCTAATTTACTCTAATTATTATCGACACGAATTCACCAACTGCTTCATTATTTTCAGAACTTTCGGATAAATAAAAAACTCCGTTTGGAACGGAGCTTTGGTAAGATTGGAAAATGATTCGGTTTCAGCTCATCTCAAGAAGCTGATCTCCTCCATCCGGTTTTTTATCTCCTGTTCCACATCCAGCATCCTAATACCCGGTGGGAATCTTTTATATTGCACCCGGCAGAGATTCTGAAAGGATTTGACGATAGTGTCTATTCTAAGTATTTCCCTTTTGCAGGCATGCAAAGATCTCTTCAGATCCTCCTTTGATATCTCCCCGTTTTCGACTGTTTCGGATAGAATCTCCACTTTTCCCAAGAGTATGGTAAGTGGGCTGTTCAGGTAATGTGAGATGGTAAGTACCAATTCATTTAAAGTGCCCAGGCATGACTCTACCTTGAGGGGGTATGCAGTTTCTTGCTCAGAAAATGCATTCTTTGACTCATGCTCACTTTTCCTGATAGCAGAAATCTCCTTGGTGCAATCCGACTGGGGCGAGATAATTTTCAATGCCTGTTTCATACAAGATACCTTCTGTGATTAAGTTGGCTCCGCTCAATATACCATTCCCTTGCTGCAGGGTAAACCTATCTGGTTGATGGCATGGTATTTGCATTATCGGCATACCGAGAAAAAGCTTTATATGTAACTACAAGGATTTATATGTAAGCGCAAAACTTGAATACAGTAAGTGTTGGCTTGTAAAAAAAAGTAGAAAAAGGTTGACAAAATTCTTTGAAAAATTATATTTATTATGATAGATTATATTGTTTTCCCTTAATCCAATACAGTTTCAAGATGGGTTTTTCAAGGAGAGAAATAGGCGAACTCGATAACATGATAACAAACATTTCTTATCCATGGAACGTGTTGACCATTATGAATCTCGATTTACTGGAGGAAATTTGTTACCTGTTAAGCTAAATCAAAAACGATTGGTTTTGGTCACTATGATATTAAAAAGCAATATGATATTAAAAAACAAAGGGCTTGATAGAAAAAACCTAATCGAGCCTATTACCCTAATAAACGATCGATATTCTAAAAGAAGGAGGTAAGACTCATGTTACAAGGTAAAGGGTTTTCCGTTTTGGGAAAACTGATTTTTTGCTTTTCTGTTATCTTCGCGTTCATTCTGACTAACCTGGCTTTTGGTCAAGTAGACAGGCCTATAGCCATACCAATAAATGCACCAACCCTTGCTCTGAGCCTTGCAGGTGGTGCTACGATTAAGGCGAATTTCGGCGTTGACGCGGATGTCTACGCCGACACCACCCAATTTGGCGGATTGGGAGTTGGTACCGGAACCGATGATTGGTTTGATCGGAAAACTGGAGGCAGCTTTACCGGGCTCGGTGTCATTGACACCTCAGGAGGTGGAGCATTCAGAGCTCTGCTTCTTTCCGCAGGTGATGCTGTGGGCAGAAACAAGACCTTCGTTAGACGCATGTCATATCCCTTTGATACCGTGGTCAATGGTAGGCGATGGATCGATGCTGTCTATGCTAGAGATAATTTCACTGCTGGAAATGCCGCAGATAGCTCAGCTTTCGCAGGCGGGGCTAATAAAAACGGTGACAACCCCAGGACCTGGGGCTTGGGTACTAACGGTATTCAGACAAAAAATGACTTGATTGATACCTGGGCACACATTAGACGTGCGGGAGCCTTAATAACAGATTCACTCTGGCTCTTCTGTGGATCAACGACTCTCTCCTCGGATGGAAATCACCATATCGATTATGAGTTCTTCCAGAACAATGTTCAATCCAACGGAACTGCGCTGATTGGTCTCGGATCAGACAGCGGGCACACAGCCTGGCAGGCTTCCGGCGGGGTGATAACTGTGGCTGGTGATCTTATAATGAGTGTAGATTTCACCAATGGAGGAACAAACCCCTCAGCAAGTGTGCGTCTCTGGGTCAAGCTAGGTCCCACCGCTACCGGCACTCCTTATGATACTGCGGCTATTCGTGCCGCCTTAGGCATTCCCTTTACCGGTGTGGTTGGCCAGGGAGTTCAAGCTGCACCCTTTGGTTATGCTGAAATCCAGATCCCTGCGGGTGCATTTTTTGCAAGAGTAAATGGTTTAGCGACTGATACGGTCAAGTGGACCAAGGCCGCTCCATGGGGAAGTCTGGAGGGATCGCAAGCAACATTCCAAGATAGTCTCTTGGAACTTCAATTTGCAGAAGTGGGACTTAATTTGTCGAGACTTAATATGGATGTCTCTGGTGGGCCGTGTATCAATCTGTTCGGTTCCATTATGTTTAAAACCCGCTCCTCTGAATCGTTCACTTCTACGCTGAAGGATTTTGTAGGTCCCTTCACTTTCCAAGGCATCATCCGGGTGACTAGTCATCTTTATGGGGACAGTCTGATATGCACTGGCTTTACCACTCAATTCTGTGACACTGCCAGCGGTGGTATGCCGCCTTACACCTATGCTTGGACAGGACCAGGAGGATTTTCTGCTAATACTCAGTGCACCGGTCCCATTGGGATGGCGGGATTGTATAAGGTGATCGTCACGGATGCCAATGGATGCACAGACACGTCTGGCCGGAGGACTTTGGTGGTCAATCCTCAACCCGTGCTAAGCTGTTCCGGTGACGAGCTCACCTGTGACAGCACCTTAGCTTCAGCCATTGTCACCTCCAATCCATCTACCGGTGTAACCTACCTCTGGACTCCTGCGCCGGTAAGCGGACAAGGGACTGCGCATGCCCGCTACAATGCACCGGGTAACAAAAAAGTGGTGGTGACCATCACTGCTACCGGGTGTAAAGACTCCTGTGAGGCGGTGATCACTCAGAATACCACCAAACCGATCTTAAGCTGTTCCGGGGATGAACTCACCTGTGACAGCACCTTAGCTTCAGCCATTGTCACCTCCAATCCTTCAACTGGTGTGACTTACCTTTGGACTCCTGCCCCGGTAAGCGGGCAAGGGACTGCGCATGCCCGCTACAATGCACCGG
>Ga0315277_10000384_pt1 | contig 70882 bp, 61 predicted proteins | sample YL17G05_15_MG_FD_203695 | JGI IMG/M metagenome (GOLD analysis project Ga0315277, IMG submission 203695) | Sediment microbial communities from Yellowstone Lake, YNP, Wyoming, USA - YL17G05_15 | ecosystem: Environmental > Aquatic > Freshwater > Lake > Sediment | place: USA: Wyoming | collected...
AGGCCTCCCACCGGGTTAACCGGGTAAGGCCACGGGAAGACTACCCGTTTGATAGGCGGCAGGTGTAAGTCCGGCAACGGATTGAGCTGAGCCGTACTAATGGCCGAGGGCTTGACCTACATTAAGTTGCACGCACAAAGTGGTACCTGCCTCCCTGTTCGGTACGTCGCGGGATGGAGCAGTGGCAGCTCGTCGGGCTCATAACCCGAAGGTCGGGGGTTCGAATCCCTCTCCCGCTACCAACGCCAACCCCTGAAGGCCGGGCTTGTGCCTGGCCTTCAGGAAGAAGGGACAGAAACCCCGAAGGCCAGGCCTCGGCCTGGCAAAGCCGTGATGAAGCGTACCCTGGTGGTTAGAGCGAGGTGGACCCACCCGTTCCCATCTCGAACACGGAAGTGAAACGCCTCAGCGCCTACGATACTGCCTGGGCAACTGGGTGTGGAAAATAGGCCACTGCCAGGGTACTCTCACAAGACCCCCACCGAAAGGTCGGGGGTTCTTTCTTTGCCGGTGCCGCCGGTCGCCCGCGGTGCGTTGTAGCCGGGCGCATCCCACCGCTATACTGGGCCAGGTGCCCCTGGGCGCCGTTGGCCGTCCTGTCAGTGTGAGAGGTGATGAGCCATGCCCGTCGATAGCTTCAAGTGGTTGCCGGCCAGCATCGCTGGCTACTACCAGAACCTGGCCGTCCAGCGGGAGGAACCGGTCCCCTGGACGCCGCTGGCCAAGCCGCTGAATCGCTGCCGGTTCGCTCTGGTGACGACAGCGGGCATCTACGTTCAGGGTCGTGAGCCGCCCTTCGACACGGAGCGCGAGGAGCGGGAGCCCATGTGGGGCGACCCCAGCTATCGCATCATCCCCCGTGACACGCCGCAGGGGAAGATCGGGGCCTCCCACCTGCACATCAACAACCGCGACCTCCTGGCCGACGTCAATGTCGTCCTGCCCCTGGACCGCTTCCGGGAGCTGGAGGAGGCGGGCGAGATCGGCTCCCTGGCGCCAACCCACTACTCCTTCATGGGCTTCCAGTTCAACACCACGGAGTGGCGGGAGCGCTACGCCCCAGAGGTGGCCGAACGTCTTCGGCAGGAAGAGGTGGACGCGGTCTTCCTCACCCCCACCTGACCGGACTGCTGTCGCACCGTGCCCGTGCTGGTGCGGACCTTTGAGGCGGCGGGGATGAGCACCGTTCTGGTGAGCATGATGCCCTACTGGGCGGAGAAGATTGGGGTGCCGCGCACGGTGGCTGTGGAGTTTCCCTTCGGGCACATCCTCGGGCACGCCGGCGATGCCCAGGAGCAGGCGGCGGTGATCGGCGATGCCCTGAGGGTGCTGGCGGAGGCACGAGAGCCGGGGACGGTGGCGCATCTGCCATACACCTGGCCGGACTTCGAGCGCTGGAAGCGCGAGTGGCAGCCGGGGAAGCCCTCCCCCATCATCCGCATGCTGAGGGAGCAGGCGGAGGCGCGTCGTCGAGAAGAGGCCTCGGCGAACTGAGCGGCGCCTTGCCCTCGCGGCTGTCCGCTCTGGGGGAAGCGTATGCGCTTTTCACCAGATTCGCGCTGTGTTAGAATGCCTGTAAGGCTGGAGGAGGTCGACGCAGAGGCTTGTCCGATACGTTTGGACTCCCCGGCCGTTTTAACTAGTGTATTGAAGGAGGATCCGCGGTTTGACGGAAAGCCCATGGCAGGAAGCGGGGGGTGGCGACATTACGGATGCCGGTGCTGAGGACTCCCAGGACATGGGTGCCCTGCTGGAAGGCGAGGGCCTCGAGTACAGGGACTTGCGTCGCGGCGAGGTTATTGAGGGCCTCGTCATGGGCGCAGACCGGGACGGCATTCTCGTTAACGTCGGCTCCAAGTCCGAGGGTGTGATCCCGCCGCACGAGATGCGCTCTCTGGGTCCGGAGCCGGCCGCTCGCCTCAACGTCGGCGAACGCGTGCTGGTGTACGTCCTCCAGCCGGAAACGCCCGAAGGACAGATTCTTCTCTCTCTGGACCGGGCGCGGGGCGAGAAGGGATGGCGCGTCCTCCAGCAGCGATTTGAGGAGGGAGAGAGCTTCGAGGCCCAGATCAGCGGCTATAACAAGGGGGGCCTCTTGGTGAATGTGGAGGGGGTGCACGCCTTCGTTCCCCTCTCCCAGGTCGTCGGTATCCGCCCCGAGCGGGTTGAGAATGGTGAGAGCGCCCTGGCCCAGATGGTGGGCAAGACTTTGCACCTCAAGGTCATCGAGATCAACCGCCGGCGGAACCGGGTCATTCTCTCGGAGAGGGCGGCTCTCCAAGAGTGGCGCAGTCAGCAGAAGGAGCGCCTCCTGTCGGAGCTGCACGAGGGTGACATCCGACGCGGCAAGATCAGCAGCATCCGCAGTTTTGGAGTATTTATCGATCTGGGTGGCGCCGACGGGCTTGCCCACCTCTCTGAGCTCTCCTGGGAGCGCAACAAAGCGCCGGAAGAGCTGTTCAAGGTGGGCGACGAGATCGACGTCTACATCATGAAGGTCGATCAGGAGACGAAGAAGATCGCCCTGAGCCTGCGACGAGCACGCCCCGAACTATGGGAGGAGATTGTCGATAAATACCATGTGGGGCAGGTGGTGCCCGGAGTGATCACCAAGCTGGTTACCTTCGGCGCCTTTGCCCGCATAGAGGGCCCCGTCGAGGGACTCATTCATGTCTCAGAGCTCGTGGACCGCCGCATTTCTCACCCCAAGGAGGTTGTCAAGGAGGGCGATATCGTCCCCTTGAAGATACTTCGCGTTGAGAGAGAGCGGCACCGTCTGGGCCTGAGCCTGCGCCGGGCCCGCGATGAGGCCGAGGGTCTGGGCTTCGTCTTCTCCCCCACGGGCGAGGTTGAACACGTGCCCGAGGACCTGAGGGAGCAACTGGCGGTGGAGGCCCCGGTAGAAGCCGTGGCTGAGGCACCGGCGGAGGCGGAGGTGGAGGCTCCAGCGGAAGCTGAGGTGGAAGCCCCAGCGGAACCTGAGGTGGAGGCTCCAGCGGAAGCTGAGGTGGAGGCCCCGGGCGAGGCTGAGGTCCTGGTAGAAGCCGAGGCTGAGGCTCCGGTAGAAGCCGTGGCTGAGGTAGAGGTAAAGGCCAAGGCTAAGGCCAAGGCTAAGGCCAAGGCTAAGGCTGAGGCACCGGCTGAGGCGGAGACCAAGGTAGAGGCTCCAGCGGAAGTTAAGGCGGAGGTCAAGGCGGAGACCCCAGCGGAGGCGGAGGCAGAGGCGCCGATAGAGGCTGAGGCGGAGACCAAGGTAGAGGCTCCAGCGGAAGTTGAGGTGGAGGTCAAGGCGGAGACCCCAGCGGAGGCCGAGGCAGAGGCGCCGATAGAGGCTGAGGTGGAGGTCAAGGTGGAGGCTCCAGCGGAGCCGGAGGCGGAGGTGCCGGTAAAAGCCGAGGAGAAGGCCGAGGGAGAGGCTAAGACGGATGCCGAGGAGGAGCAGGTCGAAGAGGTGGGGTAGAGGGACACGAGTGCCGCCAGAGAGAAGAGAAGAGTAGTTCAGAGGGACCGAGCCGAGCGGGTCTAGATGGCCTGCAGTGGGTTGGATGCTTTACTACAGGCCGTTTGGCCTCTGGACTGGGATCGGGGCCCTATGCTAACTTGGATATGAATGTAGGAGCTCGGTACGGGGACAGAGATGGCGGACCGGTTCGACAAGTTTACTGAGAGGGCGCGGCGGGTTCTAACCCTGGCACAGGAAGAGGCCCAGCGCTTCAACCACAATTACATCGGCACCGAGCACCTCCTCTTGGGCCTGGTGCGCGAGGGAGACGGTGTTGCTGCCAAGGTACTGGCCAACCTCGGTGTCGAGCTGAACAAGGTGCGCTCTGCCGTCGAATTCATCATCGGCAGGGGCGACCGGGCTGTCATGGGCGAGATCGGCCTTACCCCACGGGCCAAGAAGGTCATTGAGCTGGCCGTGGACGAGGCCCGCCGCCTGAACCACCACTACATCGGCACCGAGCACGTGCTTCTGGGCTTGGTCCGTGAGGGCGAGGGAATTGCCGCCGGCGTCCTGGAGAGCCTGGGCGTAAACCTGGAGCGCGTTCGCGCCGAGACCACACGCATCCTCTCCCAGAGTCTGCCCCAGAGCGCCCATACGGGAGGGCGCACCGCTACCCGCACGCCCACCGTCGACCAGTTGGGCATGGACCTGACAGCGGCCTCGCGGGCCGGCAAGCTTGACCCCGTCATCGGGCGCCATCGTGAGATCGAGCGTGTCATCCAGATCCTGTCGCGGCGCACCAAGAACAACCCTGTGCTTATAGGGGAGCCGGGCGTTGGCAAAACGGCTATCGTGGAGGGCCTGGCTCACCGCGTTGTGGCCGGTGACGTGCCGGAGACCCTTCAGGGGCGCCGTCTCCTGACCCTGGACATCGGAGCCCTGGTGGCCGGCACCAAATACCGTGGGGAGTTCGAGGAGCGGCTGAAGAAGGTCATCGAGGAGATAAAGACCTCGGGCAACTGCATCCTCTTTATCGATGAGATGCACATGCTCGTGGGGGCCGGCGCCGCCGAGGGCGCCGTGGACGCTGCCAACATCCTGAAGCCCTCCCTGGCCCGCGGCGAGCTCCAGTGCGTGGGGGCCACTACCCTGGATGACTACCGCAAGCACATCGAGCGGGATGCCGCGCTGGAGCGCCGGCTCCAGCCCGTTCTGGTGGAGGAGCCCACCGTCGAGGAGACCATCGAGATCTTGCGCGGCATTAAGGAGCGCTACGAGGAGCACCACAAGCTCATCATCTCGGACGAGGCCTTGAAGACGGCGGCGGAGCTGGCAGCGCGCTACGTGGCTGACCGCTTCCTGCCCGACAAAGCCATCGACCTCGTGGACGAGGCGGCCTCCCGCGTCCGCATCCGCAAGTCCGCCACACCGCCCTCTCTCAAGGAGGCACAGAGCGGGCTGGAGAGCCTGCGGCGGGAGAAAGAGGCTGCCATATCCTCCCAGCAATACGAGTACGCCGCCGAGCTGCGCGACCGGGAGGTGAAGCTCCAGGAGAAGATCGAGAGCATGGCGGAGGGCTGGGAAACCGAACGGGAGGCTAGCAAGCCCGTTGTTACCGCCGAGGACATCGCCGAGGTGGTGAGCATGTGGACGGGTATCCCCGTCTCGCGCATTGCCAGCGAGGAGTCCCAGCGCCTGCTCGAGATGGAGGAGGCCCTCCATGCCCGCGTAATAGGCCAGGACGAGGCCATATCGGCCATTGCCAAGGCCGTGCGACGGGCGCGGGCGGGACTCAAGGACCCCAAGCGGCCTATAGGCGTCTTCATCTTCCTGGGCCCCACCGGCGTCGGCAAGACGCACCTGGCCCGGGTCCTGTCCGAGTTCATGTTCGGCAGTGAGGACGCCATGATCAAGCTGGACATGTCCGAGTTCATGGAGCGGCACACCGTCTCCCGCTTGGTCGGTGCGCCCCCGGGCTACATCGGCTACGACGACGGAGGCCAGCTCACGGACACTGTCCGCCGCAAGTCCTACTGCTTGATCCTGCTGGACGAGATCGAGAAGGCGCATCCCGAAGTCTTCAACATGCTGTTGCAGATCTTCGACGATGGGCACCTGACCGACGCTAAGGGTCGGCGGGTGGACTTCCGCAACACCATTCTCATCATGACCAGCAACGTGGGCTCCGACCTCATCCGGCGCGAGACCACCCTGGGCTTCGCCAGCAAGACCGAGGAGTCCAAGACGGTGGAGCAGCAGTACGAGAAGATGAAGGAGAAGGTGCTCACCGAACTGAAGAATACCTTCCGCCCCGAGTTCCTGAACCGCGTCGACAGCACGGTCGTCTTCCATGCCCTGTCCAAGGAGCACATCCGCAAGATCGTGGAACTGATGCTCTCAGACGTGGACAAGCAGCTCTCCTTCAAGGGGATGTCGCTGGAGGTGACCGACGCTGCCAAGGACTGGCTGGGCGAGCACGGCTACGACCAGGTCTTCGGGGCGCGGCCGCTGCGCCGCCTCATCCAGAATGAGGTGGAGGACCGCCTCTCTGAGGCCGTCCTGGACGGCCGCTTCCAGGCCGGCGAGACCATCGTCATCGACTGCGAGGGAGATTCCATCATTCTCAAGAACGTCCCTCAGCCGGCTCCTGCTTGAGTCGGCGGCTCCCGGAGCCAGCAAGAAGAGGGCGGGCGCACGAGGCCCGCCTTTTCCTTATGTCGGCTGCCGCTGGCGCCTCGTGTATAATGAGGCCTCGGAGCGCATACCTTGGCCGAACGGAGCAAGACGCCCCTGCCCGATAGACAGCCGGCCTGGCGCGAGTTGAGGCGGCGACGGCGGCAAGTACCCAGGCCCTGCCGGGCAGGCAAGGCTTCGCCCTTATGAGTCGACTCTGGGCGGATGTTCACCTTCGCTGGGTGCTGGCTCTCTTTCTCCTGGCTCTTGTCTTGCGTGGCGCCTGGGTGGCCACCGTCAATCCGGACCCCCTGGACGGCCGCTTCGACGATACTGTCTTCTACGACAGGTCGGCCAAGGCCCTGGCCGATGGCAAGGGCTACATCAACTTCGAGAAGAAACCCACGGCCCGCTGGCCCATCGGCTATTCGGGCCTCGTCGCCTCCCTCTACGTCGTCTTCGGGCGCAACCTGCTGGCCCCCAAAGCCCTCAACGTTTTCCTGGGTGCGGCCACAGTCGTCGCCGTCTACGTCCTGGGTGCCCGCCTCTTCGACCGTCGAGCGGGCTTGATGGCGGCGGCGCTGTTAGCGCTCTTCCCCGGCCAGATCTTCTTTTCGACGCTCGTGATGACGGAGGTGCTCTTCGCCGCGCTTCTGACCCTGGTCGCGCTGCTGGTCGTGCTCTGGACGCTTCCGCCTTCGCCTGAGGCGAATCCGCCTCTGGCGGAAAGGGCGGAGCCGCCCACGGCGGAGGGCGATGAGCAGCCTGCGGCTTACAAGCTGCTAGTCTTGGGCTTGCTGTTGGGCTATGGCGCCATCACTCGGGGCGAGGGCAGCACCGTCGTCGTGGCGGTGCTGCTCATCTGGTGGCTGGCACGGTCCGGGTGGCGGCCTTTCCTGCGGCGCTCCGCCCTGCTCTTGGTGGGTGTCGCGCTGGTTATGACGCCCTGGACCGTCCGCAACTTCATCACGTTCCGTGCCCCGGTGTTCGTCTCGACGGCGGTGGGCTCTGCCCTCTGGCAGGGCAACCGGGCCGACGCCTACACGCCCCATGACTGGGGCTTCGACACCAAGTTTTACGACCAGTACGCCGACGTGCCCTACCCGAAGAAGGAGGTGAAGATGAACAACGCCGCCATGCGAGAGGCGGTGGACTTCATCGTTCACAATCCAGGCACGGAGACCGGGCTGCTGTTCAAGAAGATCTACCACCTGTATCGTGAGGACGCCATTGGGCTGGTCTGGATCGACCAGACCGGGGGCCAGCAGACTATCCCGGACTCACTGGAATCGAAGCTGGAGACGGTAGCCAACGCCTACTACTTCGTTGTCCTGGGCTGGGCGGTCCTGACGGCGCCCTTCTGGTTCTCCTTCCGCGACCGCTCCCGTTTCCTGCTCCCTTTGATGATCCTGGTGTTGACGGCAGCGCACCTCGCGTTCATCCCTAACCCGCGCTATCATTTTGCCTTCATCCCTATCATCTGCATCCTGGCCGCCCAGGGCTTCGTGGTCGTCTGGCGGCGGCTGATGTCGGCTCGTGCCGGCACGGCCGAGGGCCGCGCGCCTGAAACGCCGTGACAGCTTCTGCCTTCACCCACTCCCCTGGCGATTTGGCGCGGCGGCTGAGTTCCGCCGTGCAGCCCACCCGGGGCAAACTGGCTCTTGCTGCCCTCTTCCTGCTCGCCCTGGTCCTTCGCCTGGCCTGGGTCGCCTACGTCGACCCATCGCCCCGTGACGGCCGCTTCGACGACAGCTCCTGGTACGACGGCAGTGCCCGCACCATCGCCGATGGACAGGGCTACGTCTTCTACGATGGGGCGCCTACGGCGGCCTGGCCTGTCGGCTACTCCGCCTTCCTGGCCGCCCTCTACCGCGTCACGGGAGACAGCGTGCCCTCGGCGAAGGTTGCCAACGCCTTCCTGGGGGCCCTGACGGTGCTGGGGGTGTACGCCCTGGGAGCGCGGGTCTTCGGCCCGCGGGCGGGCTGGGCGGCTGCCCTGGTTCTCGCCTTCTTCCCGAACCAGGTCTTCTTCACCACCCTGGTCATGTCGGAGATACTGTCGGCTTTTCTCCTTCTTCTGGTGCTGCTGGCCGTTCTCTACCTGACTCTGGACGGCGAGCGGGCCCGCTGGTGGGGGGCTGCGGTGGCCGGCCTCCTCATCGGCCTCGCCGCCATGGTGCGCGGCGAGTTCCTCCCCTTCTTCCTCGTGCCGCTCCTCCCCTGGAGATTAGTGCTGGGGACATGGCGGCGGGCCCTGGGCTACGCGGGGGTGGCCCTCGCGGCCGTGGCCTTGGTCCTGACGCCGTGGACGGTGCGCAATGCCGTGCGCCTGGGCTACCCTGTCGTCGTATCGACAGGGGCGGTGGCCAATCTCCTGGCTGGCCACTGGTCGGGTGCCGACGGGGCGGGCACCTTCGCCGCTGGCAACCCCATCCAGGAGGAGTACAAGCACCTTCCGAACCCGGAGCGTGAGGTGGCGGTCTACCGGGCCCACATCCGGAAGGCCGTGGCCTGGGCGGTGCGTCACCCGTGGGACGAGATCACGCTGGTGCCCCGCAAGCTGTATCACCTCTATCGGGGTGACGCTTCGGCTGTGCAGTGGATCCAGACCCGGCCCGTGATGGGGCAGGAGCGCGTGGACTGGTTCACCACCGTTTCTAACGGCTACTACTACGCCGTGGGCGGCTGGATCCTCCTCAGCCTGCCCGCCTGGTGGCGCCTGCGCGACCCCAGGCGGCTTCTCCTCATGCTGACCGTGCTCTACTTCTCGCTGCTCTTCGGGATGGCCTTCGTCGGCGACCCGCGCTACCACTTTGCGCTGGTGCCGGCGGCGGTCGTGCTGGCCTCGCCGGCCTTGGTGGTCGTCTGGGAGCGCATGAGGCGTCGGGGGGAGCTGCCTGTCGAGGAGGCCGGGCGGCCTCCGACCGGATCGGATGTGCCTTTGGCGAAGAGCCTGCCCTAGAGGGAAGCCCTGGTAGCCACGTAGAGGTTGTTGAGGCCGAAGACGAAGCGGCGGCGGCGCTCCACTTGGAAGCCGCTCTTCTCCAGCAGGCCGCGCACCTCCGAGTCCCAGAGCCCGTAGTCCTCCTCCGCGAGCATGCCCCGCTCGTGCTGGTCTGGGTCCTGCCTGAGGCGCAGGCGGTGAGCGATGCGCCCAGTGACGGGGTCGAGCATAGTGATCAGCAGGCGTCCGCCGGGCCGGAGGACGCGGTACACATCCTTCAAAACGGTCTCGCGGTCCTGCGGCGGGATGTGGTTGAGGACGGCCAGGAGAGCGGCCGTGTCGAAGGAGGCACCGGGGAAGGGGAGACGGCGCGTGTCGCAAAGGATGTCGATCTCTGACCACTGGTAGACGTCAACGCCGACGCCGCGGCCGTGGCGATGCACAAGCTCGTTGGGCCCGCAGCCCACGTCCAGGAGAAGGCCGCTGCAATGGGGGAGGCAGACCTCCATCCGCTCGTGGTCCAGGGGAGTCAGGTGCAACCGCCGGGCCTGCTCCGTGGTCAGGAAGACGAGCAGGGGGAAGGCCGCCCGGTCCAGGAGGAGGCGGAGGCGGTTACGGGACATGAGCGCCAACCTTTCGAGGCGGGAGTTGCTTGAAGGGTAGCACGAGAGTGGCGATTGAGGCCAGACTCGCCGGTCACGCTTTGCTCGCCGGCGTCTCACTTGCCGGTGGAGAGGGTATCATGTATACCTGCGACATGATGCGATCCTCCGCTGGCGGCGGTCGGTGAGGAGGTAGCCCTTGGCTGAGGACAGGCATACGACCGTAGGGCCCAGAGGCCTGGTGATCATCCCCGCCTACAACGAGGCCCGCTCCCTGCCTGACGTGCTGCGCGAGGTGAGGGCGGCGGCGCCCGGCTTCGACCTGCTGGTAGTCAACGACGGCTCCGCCGACGAGACCGCCGAGGTAGTCAGGTCGGAGGGCTGCGCTGTCCTGGACCTTTGCTTCAACCTGGGCATCGGCGGCGCCGTCCAGGCTGGGTTCAAGTACGCCGTTGAGGGCGGCTACGACGTGGCCGTGCAGGTGGACGGTGACGGCCAGCACCCAGCCGACCAGATCGGAGCCCTAAGCCGACCCATCCTCGAGGAAGGCTGTGACATGGCGGTCGGCTCCCGCTACCTGGCCCCTGAGCGCTATGAGGGGGGCCGCCTGCGCCGCCTGGGCAACGCTGTCCTCTCCCGCATGTGCAGCCTTCTCTCCGGGCAGCGAGTCACCGACTGCACCTCCGGCTTTCGAGCCTACAGTCCTCGCGCCCTGGCCTACCTGGCCCATCGCTACCCCGCCGACTATCCGGAACCGGAGTCTATCGTTCTCCTGGCCCGGCAGGGGATGCGCATCAGGGAGGTGCCGGTGAAGATGCGCGAGCGGCGCTACGGCCGCTCCTCCATTACCGGTGTACGGCCCCTCTACTACATGACTAAGGTTGGACTGGCCCTGGCGCTGGACGTCATCAAAGAGGCGCCCCGGGGCCGGGAGGGAGGCAAGGCATGAGACCGATCAGCGCCTTTGTGGTCTTTGTCGCGGTGGTTATCGCCCTGGTAGTGGTCTTCTACATCCGGCGCTGGCGGCTGCGGGAGGAGTACTCGCTCCTTTGGCTCTTCCTGAGCGCCGCTCTCATCATCCTCACCATCGACCAGGGTGTCATGGAGTGGGCAGCGGATCGGCTGCACGTGGCCTACTCGCCGGCTGTGCTCTTCTTTCTCGCCCTGGCCTTCGTGGCTGTGATGCTCTTCCACTACTCGCTGGAGATATCCAGACTGTCAGACCAGAACAAGATGCTGGCCCAGGAGATGAGCCTCCTGAGGGCGAAGCTGGAGACGTCGGGCTTAAGCGCCGCGTCTCCGTGGAAGGCGGGGCCGTCAAAAGTTGATCTGTCGGTGGCGGACGACGATGCTCTCTAGTATGCCGAGGGCTACGAAAAGGGTCAGGAGAGAACTACCCCCCTGACTCACGAAGGGCAGGGGGATGCCGGTCACGGGTATGATGCGCAGGTTCACGCCCACGTTGATGAAGACCTGGAAGAGGATGAAGATGACGATGCCCGTCGCTAGAAGGCGGCCGAACATATCGCGCGACACCGCTGCTGCCCGCGCGCCTCGCATCAATAGCACAATGAACAGCCCGAAGAGAAGCAGGGCACCCACGAAGCCAAGCTCCTCTCCCAGCACGCTGAAGACGTAATCCGTAGTCTGCGTGCGCAGGTAGTCCAACTGCGTCTGCGTGCCGTGGGTCAGCCCCTTGCCCAGGAGTCCCCCCGAACCGATGCTGATCTCCGCCTGAAGAATGTTGAAGCCTGAGCCCAGAGCCTCCTTTGCGGGGTCGAGGAAGAGGGCCAGTCGCTCCCGCTGGTAGTCGGTCAGGGCTACCACGATGGCGAAGGGGACGGAGGCCAGGAAGCTGCCCAGCACGGCGAGCACGTGTCGCGCCCGGGCACCGGCCATGATGACCATGCCCAGCCAGATGGCGGCGAAGATGACGGCCGACCCCAGGTCAGGCTCCGCGAAGACCAGGGCCGCTGGCACGGCAGCGATGGCGAGCGAGGTGAGGAAGACCCGCCCCTCCTTCAGTCGCTCCTGATTGTCCGACAGGTACTTGGCCAGGACGATGATGACGCCCAGCTTGGCGATCTCCGAGGGCTGGACCTGGGTCCCGCCGATCTCGATCCAGCGCCGCGAGCCGTAGGCAATGGAGCCCACAACCAGCACGAAGACCAGGACAGCCACGATAGAGATGTAGAGGGTGACCCACCCGTATCCCAGCGCCCGGTAGTCCAGACGGGAGAGCAGGATGGCGATGACCACACCCACCGAGGCGAAAACCAGTTGGCGGGCCACAGGGTGCCGGAGGGCATCGGCACCGTGGCCATAGGTGGTCAGGCTCCCGCTGTAAATAAGAATCGCCCCGTAGGCCACCAGGGCCAGGGCGGCGGCCATCAGGATGAAGTCAAAGTGGCGGATGTTGCCTCGTATCATTAGGGCCCCGTAGCGAAAATCTGCCGATGGAAGTAGTAATCCAGGATACGGGCGGCCGTGGGAGCCGCGTCGCGGGCGCCGTTGCCCTTCTCCAGGAAGACGACGACGGCCACCTGTGGGTCCTCGTAGGGGGCGAAACCGCTGAACCAGGCGTGAGTCTCGTGCTGGTTGTTGGCTAGAGGCTCGCCGAACTCGGCGGTGCCCGTCTTACCCGCCACCTGTATCCCGCTGACCGAGGCGTCCTTGGCCGTGCCCCACGACACGGCCTGGCGCATGGCCTCTCGGAAGACGCTGAGATGCGAGGGGTCTACGGGCAGGTGCCGCCGTACCGTCCGCTGGAAGGGCACCGCGACGTTGCCCTCGGTGTCTACCACGTCTTTCACCACCCGGGGCGCCAGGACGTCACCGCCGTTGGCGATGGCGGCGGTGACGAGGGCCATCTGGAGAGGCGTCGTCGCCACGTAGCCCTGGCCGATCCCCATGTTGTAGGTGTCGCCTGTCACCCACGGTTCATGGACAGTCTTCTCCTTCCAGGCCGGGTCGGGCACCAACCCTGGTGACTCGCCTGGCAGGTCGATGCCGGTGGAGCTGCCCAGGCCGAATGCGCGGGCATAGCGGGCCAGGTTTTCCACGCCCAGGCCGCGGAAGATCTCTTGGCCGTTCTCGTAGTAACCTCCGGCCAGGTAGTAGAAGTACACGTCGGAGGACATGGCAACGCCGCCGTAGAAGTTGAGGGTGCCCAGCGCTGACCAGTCGCGGAAGACGTAGCGGATGGAAGGGTCGTACTGGTTAGGCACCGTGATGTAGCCGTGACTGGTAATGGTAGTGCTGGGAGTAGCCACACCTTCTTGGAGGGCGGCCACGCCGGTCACCTGCTTGAAGATGCTCCCCGGCGGGTACATCTCGCTGATGGCGTGGTTCAGCAGGGGCCGGCCGGGGTCGTCCAGGAGCGCCTGGAGCTGTTCGTCCGTCAGGTTGCCGGAGAAGAGGTTGTCGTCGTAGGAGGGCAGGGAGACCATGGCCAGCACCTCGCCGGTGTGCACGTCCAGCACGACGGCGGCGGCGTTGCGGGAGCCGTTGGTCATCGCCTGTTGGAGGATCTCCGTGACCTTCTGCTGGAGGTCTAAGTCGAGAGTGAGAGCCAGGCTGAGGCCGGGGCGGGCGGGCGTCTCATTCAGGGTGCGGATCTCGCGACCGGAGGCGTCGATCTCGACCTGCTTCTGGCCAACGGTGCCGCGCAGCACGCTCTCGTAGGTCGTCTCCACGCCTGACTTGCCCACCCGGTCGTTGAGCTGATAGTGCTTCGACCGCAGCTCCGGGTACTCGCTCTCATCGACGGGGCCCACGTAGCCCAGGATATGGGCCACCAGGGAGCCTACCGTGTAGCGGCGCACAGGTTCCACCAGCACCTCCATGCCGGGCAGTCGGGACTGCATCTCGCGGAGTGTGAAGGCGGTCTCCTCACTCAGATCACGCTTGAGAACCAGGGGCGTGAAGGGGTCATTGCTGCTGCGATGGGTCTCGATGTCTTTTGCCATCTCGGCGGCCGGCACTTGCAGCAAGAGCTCCAGTTGAGCCAGCACCCGGTCCTGCTCGTCGCGGGGCAGGTCGGCAGGGACGACGGCTGCCGAGAAGCTGGGGACGTTTTCTACCAGCGGCGTCCCGAAACGGTCATAAATGAGCCCTCGAGAAGGGACTACAGAGAGGATGCGCAGACGGTTGGTCTCCGCTCGCTGGCTATACGCCTCCTCTTGGAAGATCTGCATACGCACAAGCTGGAGGGTGAGGACGGCAAAGAGAGCCAGGATGAGGAGCCGGAGGTAGAAGAACTTGTTCTGAAGCGCCTGCGCCTCATTGGGGACTTCGCGACGATTCGAACGCCAGCGTCTCTGCTTCTGGAACGGGCCCATAGTTCCCCGCTACTTGCCCCGGAGTATTGGGAATAGAGGATTCTCGCTCCTCATAGGGGCCGGGGCCTCCGCAGGTCCCTGCTGCCCAGCCACAGGAGCCCATAGACAGGCGGAACCAGCAGTGCGTTGACGATGGCAGCAGGGACGACGACTCGTGAGAGAATGCCCCACCACTGTACTGTCTCTCCGGTCACCCGCAAGATTATCAGAATGATGACCTCGTACGCTAGCGTAGAGAGCAGAATGAGGAGGACAGCGAGCAGGAACTCGCCCTCGATGATCCGCGCCTCCCGGATCTCGGTTAAGAGTACCAGGGGGATGAGGGCGAGCATGGCTGCTCCCAGTAGCTGACCATCCATCAGCCCCAGGGCCAGGCCGCCCATGGGCACTACCACCATGGCTTCCTCCATGCCGCGCACCATGGCCCACGAAAGCAGCAGCACCAGCATCAGGTTTGCGTGCACCCCCAGCACCCGAAAAGACGGGAGGACGCTGGTCTCAACAACCGCGACCAGCAGCACGAGGACAGCAGCGATGACGTATCTCATGGTCCCTGTAGCTGTAAGGGAGTGAAGCTGGTGAGGACCAGTACGGTCTCGAGCCTCGAGAGGCTGGCCAGCGGCTCCACCGTCACGTCCTTGAAGATCTCCTGACGACTGCTCTCCACAGCGCTCACCCGGCCGATGACGAGGCCGGGCGGGAAGGCGCCCCCAATGCCCGAGGTCAGGACCATGTCCCCCTCGTTCACGGCGGCGGCCTGAAGCAGGAACTCCATGGTCAGGCGCCGGCTGTAGCTGCCGGAGACGACGCCCTGGGCGCGTGACTCCTGGATCATGGCGCTGACGGCGCTGTTGGGGTCGGTGATGAGGGTGACCCAGGCGTAGTCGTCGTAGACGCGGGTGATGCTCCCTACCAGGCTACCTCCCTCGGTGACCACCACCATCCCTTCCCGAACGCCGTCTCGCTTGCCCCGGTCGATGGCTACCATCTCCTTGACGTTGCTCGGCTCGCGGGCGAAGACGTTGGCAGCCAGGAATTGCTCGTCCGGGTGGGCCTCCTTGACTTGGAGGAGCTGAGACAGTTGCTGGAGGCGGGTCTCATTCTCCCGCAGGCGCGCCACCTCGGCGTTGAGACGCTCGTTCTCGGCTCGCAGGGCCTGGTTCTCGTCCGAGAGCTCGTCGGTGCGGCGGATGTCGGAAACAAAGTCGGCAGCGGGCTCGCTGACTCGAGTAAGGGCGTTCTGGAGGGGTGAGAATATGGTGAGGACGACGTTTTGCAGGGGTCCCAGCAGGTTGGCCCTGGAGAGGGCGAGGAGGAAGACGGCTAAGGCCATCACCGCCAGGGTCCAGACGCCGGTGCGGGAACTCAAGATCGCGACCTCCTGCCGCTGAGGGAAGTTCTGGCTCCAGGCCTACTCGAGGTGGAGAGACAGACCTTACCGTGGGGGCTTGCGGGCCGCCAAACTGGACTGGACCTTGGCCAGGAGCGCCGTCTCTTCCAGCACCTCGCCGGTGCCGCGCACGACGCAGCTCAGGGGGTCCTCGGCCACGAGGACGGGGAACCTGGTCTCCTGGGCCAGGCGGCGGTCCAGGCCCCTCAGGAGGGCTCCTCCTCCCGCCAGGGCGATGCCCCGGTTCATGAGATCAGCCACCAGTTCCGGCGGCGTCACCTCGATGGTGGAGCGGACGGCCTCTACGATGGCGTTGATGGAGCCAGAGAGGGCATCGCGGATCTCGACGGTGCTCACCTCCACCGACTTAGGGAGCCCCGTGGCCAGGTCGCGGCCCCGGATCACCACCGTGTGCTCCTCCTCCAGGGGGTAGGCGGAGCCGGCCTCGATCTTGATCTCCTCGGAGGTGCGCTCGCCGATGAGCATGTTATGAACCTGTCGCGCGTAGGCTATGATCTCCTGGTCCATCTCGTCGCCGGCCACCCGGATAGAGGTGCTGACGACGATGCCGCCCAGGGCGATGACGGCCACCTCGGTGGTGCCGCCGCCGATGTCGACGATGAGGCAGCCGGCGGGCTCCATTATCGAGAGGCCAGCGCCGATGGCCGCCGCCATGGGCTCCTCTACCAGGAAGGCAGCGCGGGCGCCGGCGTTGAGGGCGGCGTCGTGGACGGCCCTCTTCTCCACCTCCGTCACCCCGCTGGGGATGCCGATGACCACCCGCGGCCGGGGGATGCCAAAGCCGAAGCGGTCGTGGACGGCGCGGATGAAGTACTGGAGCATTCGCTCCGTGACGTCAAAGTCGGAGATGACGCCGTCCTTGAGGGGGCGCACGGCGACGATATTGGACGGCGTGCGCCCCACCATGCGCTTGGCCTCGGCGCCAATGGCCAGGATCTTCTTGGTGTTGCGGTCCACGGCCACCACGGAGGGCTCGTCGATGACGATGCCCCGTCCCTTGACCATGACCAGGGTGTTAGCCGTGCCCAGGTCAATGCCGATGTCGTGAGAGAAGAGGCCGAGGAAGGCGGAGAAGGGGTTGAACGCCACTATGACCTCCTGGGCCTGGCCAGCCTGGATGCTGAGTCCTACTGCTAGGGCGCGTTGGGCATTATAGCTCAGAGATGGTTATGTGAAAAGAGGAGAAGTCCCAGAGGCTTCGAAAAGGGAGAAGAACCAAACTGAAGCCACAAACTCAGAACGACTACCGGCCGCGAAAGTGCGGCTCCCGCTTCTCCAGAAAGCTCATGACCCCTTCCCGGGCGTCCTCGCTGGCCTGGCACAGCCGCGACCAGTGCTCCTCCAGTCGCATGTGGTCTTCCAGGTCCTTCAGCAGGCCGCGGTAGGCCAGGCGCTTCGTCGCCTCGATGGCCAGCGAGGGCCCGGTGGCTATGCGCCGGGCAAGCTCCGTGGCCACGGGCAGGAGTTGTTCGGGGGGTGTCAGGCGGCTGACCAGCCCCAGTCGCAGCGCCTCCTGGGCGTCGAACATCTCGCCGGTGTACATGAGCTCCAGGGCCCGGGACAGACCGACGATACGGGGCAGGAAGAAGGAGCAGCCGAAGTCGGGGCTGAGGCCGCGGCGGGCAAAGATGGTGCCGAGTCGGGCCGTCTCCGAGGCGATGCGGATGTCGCAGGCCAGGGCCAGTGAGAGGCCGGCCCCCGCCGTGGTGCCGTTGATGGCGGCGATGGTGGGTTTCTGGCAGGCCACCACGTCGTAGGTGGCGAGGTAGCCGCTGCGTATCCAGCGAGTTCTGCTCACTTTCTCTTGGGGCGTCTCTTCCCCGCTGGTGGAGGCCACCAGGTCGCTGCCGGCGCAGAAGCCGCGGCCGGCGCCCGTGATGATGACGGCCTTGGCGTCGTCGTCCTCGCTGGCCCGGCGCAGGGCGGCCACCAGCTCATCCCAGGTGTTCCAGGTCATGGCGTTGAGCCTGTCGGGCCGGTTCAGGGTGATGGTGACGACGCCATCGCGTAGCTCGACGAGCATGTCACGGTACTCCATGGTGGTGCCTCTCCCTTCGTAGTGCTCAGCGCCCGCCGGCCCGGATTGCCATAGATTCACACAGACAGAACACAGACTAGCAGACTACCGCGCCCAAGCCAGACGTAGGGACGGAGCTTTAGCTCCGTCCTCAAGGCAGCGGAAGGGGGCGGACGGAGCTGAAGCTCCGTCCTTACTATCAGTGCCGGTCTGTGTCCGTCTGTGGCCATGCCTACACCTTGGGCGGCGCCACCGCCCAGCGCATGATCGGCGACAGGTCTGCCGCGTGCTCCAGGTCGTGCTCGTGCCAGTGCTGGAGCGCTTCGAGGAAGGAGCCGTCCTGCGGCGCCTGACCCCGCCGGTGCACGAGCGTCCTCGCCTCCAGGTGCTCGGGCCGCAGGAGGCCCATGAGCCGCCGCACCTCCGACCGCTGCCTGACCATCTCCTCGACCAGCGCTTCTGGCGACGACTCGCGGTGCCGGGCGATGTTCTCGGCGTTGGCGGCATCGGCGTCGGGCTCCGGGCCAAGCTCGCCCTTGTCGAGAAGGTCGCGTAGCTGAGCTAGGCGGACGGTGTAGCCAGTCGCCAGGTGGGCCAGCAGGTCCTTGTACGTCCAGCCTGGGTAGGGCGAAGGGTCGCGCCACCGCGACGGCTCGACTCCCCGTGCGATGGCCACCAGGTGGTCCGTGACCCGCTGCCAGCGCTCGATGACTGTTGCCAGGGGAGGATCCGGGCAGGCCACAGGGCGTCTAGTCACCGGCTGGCCCCGTGCTGCCGCAGCAGCTCGACGAAGGCATCTTCGCTGAGGAGCTTCGTGCCGTACTCCTGGGCCTTCTGGAGCTTGGAGCCGGGGCGGCCTTCCCCGACCACCAGGTAGTCGGTCTTCTTGGTGACGCTGGAGCCGACGGCGCCGCCCAGACTCTTGATCAGCCCCTCGGCCTCGTTGCGAGACCAGCGGCTCAGCGTCCCGGTGACGACGAAGGAGAGGCCGGAGAGGGGCCCTTCCCGGGCCGCCGTCTCCGCCTCCAGGCGCACGCCGGCCCGCCGCAGCTTCTCGACCAGCCGGCGGTTCGAATCGTCCTGGAACCAGGCATGCACGCTCTCGGCGATCTTGGGCCCCACGGTGGGTATGGCAGCCAGCTCCTCGACGCTCGCCTGGGCCAGGGCGTCCAGGCTGCCGAAGTGGCCGGCCAGCATCTCCGCCATCTCGCTGCCCACGTGGCGGATGCCGAGGGCGAAGACCAGCCGCGCCAGAGGGCGGTCCTTGCTGCCGGCAATAGAGTCCAGCACGTTCTGGGCGCTCTTGTCGGCCAGGCGCTCCAGCTTCAGGAGCTGGTCTTTGGTCAGGAAGTAGAGGTCGGCGGGGTCCTCCACCAGCCGCTCGTTCAGGAGGGCCATGCAGAGCGATTCCCCGACGCCGTCGATGTCCATGGCGCCACGCGAGACGAAGTGGGTGAGGAGGCGGAAGGCCTGGGCCGGGCAGGCGCGGTTCGGGCAGTAGCTCATGGCCTCGCCCTTGCGTCGCACCACCGGCGTTCCGCAGACGGGGCAGTTCGTCGGGATGCTGTATGCGCGCTCCTGGCCCGTACGCCGGCTGACGACGGGCCCCACCACCTGGGGGATCACCTCGCCCGCCCGCTGCACGATGACGGTGTCGCCGATGCGGATGTCCTTGCGCCGGATGTCGTCCTCGTTGTGGAGGGTGGCGAGCTTGACGGTGGCGCCGCCCACGCGCACGGGCTCCAGGATGGCGTAGGGGTTCAGGCTGCCGGTGCGCCCCACGTTGACGCCGATGTCCAGGAGGCGGGTGGTGGCCTGCGTGGGCGGGAACTTGTAGGCGACGGCCCAGCGGGGCTCGCGGCCCACGAAGCCCAGCGCCCGCTGCAACCCTAAGTCGTCGATCTTGACCACGACGCCGTCGATGTCGTAGTCCAGGCTTTCGCGTCTCTCCCCCCACTGGTGGCAGTGGCGGGCCACCTCGTCGAGGGAGTGGAAGCGTGCCATGTTGGGGTTGATCTTGAAGCCCAGGGAGCCCAGCCACTGCATGGCCTCCCAGTGGCTCTCCGGCGTGGGGCCGTCGGCCCAGCCGAGCTGGTAGACGAAGATGTCCAGCGGCCGGCGGGCGGTGATGCGGGAGTCGAGCTGGCGCACTGAGCCGGCGGCGGCGTTGCGAGGGTTGGCGAAGAGGGGCTGGCCTTGCTCGGCGCGCTCCTCGTTGAGCTGCTCGAAGCCGCGACGGGTCATGTAGGCCTCGCCCCGCACCTCGAAGCGGGGCGGCAGGCCGTCGCCGCGCACGGTGAGGGGCAGGCTGCGGATGGTGCGCAGGTTCTGGGTGATGTTCTCGCCGCGCAGGCCGTCGCCGCGGGTAGCGCCCTGGACGAAGCTGCCGTTCTCGTAGACGAGCGCCACGGCCAGGCCGTCGATCTTGGGCTCGCAGACCATGTCGAAACGCTCGTTCTCTACCAGGTTGGCGGCGCGACGGTGCCACGCCTGGAGCTCCTCCTCGTTGAAGGCGTTGGCCAGGCTGAGGAGGGGCACCCGGTGCTCGACGATGCCGAAGGCCTCTACCGGCTGCCCTGACACCCGCTGCGTGGGCGAGTCGGGGGTGATGAGCGCCGGGTACTGCTCCTCCAGACGGCGCAGTTCGCGCATCAGCTCGTCGTACTCGGCGTCGCTGATCTCGGGGCTGTCGAGGACGTAGTAACGGTAGTCGTGGTAGGCGATCTGGGAGCGCAGCTCCTCGACGCGGAGCTTGGCCTCCTGGAGCTGGCGGTCAGTGGTCATGGCAGTGCTAGTATAGCAAGCCCTGAGCTACCCAATGAAACACGCCCGCAACACACGCGGGTCACAGTTGAGGTGGGCGTAGGGGCGCAGCCCTTCGACAGGCTTACCACGAACGGAACTGAACGGCCGCTCACCCTGAGCCTGTCGAAGGGCGAGCGGCGAGCTTGTCACCGGCCTGCTAGATCGGCGCGCCCTCCAGCCGCAGCAGCTTCTCCTTGACGTCCAGGCCGCCGCCGTAGCCGTGGAGCCCGCCGTCGCTGCCGATGATGCGGTGGCAGGGCACGACGATGGGCACCGGGTTCTGGCCCAGGGCGGCGCCGACGGCCCGCGTGGCCTTGGGCCTTCCGATGGCCCGCGCGATGTCGGCGTAGCTGGCCACGGCGCCCGCCGGCACGCCGGCCGCCGCCTCCAGCACTTGGCGCTGGAAAGGCGTCTGGCCTGCCAGGTCCACCGTCATGTCGAAGCGGCGGCGCCGCCCGGCGAAGTACTCTCGTAGCTGCTTCACCGCCTCTCGGACCCGCTGCGGGCCGGGCGCCGGCCGGAAGCCGCGCCGCTCCACGCGTCGCAGGAAATCGTCCACCGAGCTGCCGAAGGAGATGGCACACAGCCCGCGGTCCGACGCCGCCAGGAGGAGGGGCCCTACGGGTGTGTCGGGCCAGGCGTCGTAGTAGGCGGTGGGCTTCGGGCCCAGGCGCAACGCCTCCTCCAGGTGGGCGCGGGCCGCCTTCACCAGCGTGTCGATGGGCTGGTGGGCCGGCTCGTCCAGGGCGCGTCGCAGGGGCTCCTGCGCCGAGAACAGGTCATGGCACTCGGGACACCCGCGCATGTGCTCACGCCAGGCTTCGGGCGACTCGTCACCGGCCAGCAGGGCCAGCAGGTCTTCTTCTTCGAAACAGCGGTCGCTAGTCATGATCCACCTCGGCGAAGTGGGCCCTGACCTTGCGCAGGCCCTGGTACACGTTCGCCCGGGCCGCCTCCGCCGAGCAGCCCAGAACGGCGGCGATCTCATCGTAGTCCATGCCCTGGAACTTGCGCAGGACCAGGGTCTGCCGCTGTCGTGCTGGCAGCGAGCGCACGAACGCCGCGACGTCGCCCGCCAAAACGCGAGCAGTCCCGTCGGAGCGCTCGGGCGCCGCGATGGACTCGTCGAGCGGCAGCGGCGAGCGGGCTCGCCGGCGTCGGGCGTCGTGGCAGGCGTTGGAGGCGATCTTGTAGAGCCAGGCGCGGTGGTTGGCCTCCATGGGGAGCCTCTTGTAGGCCCGGAAGGCGCGGAGGAAGGTCTCCTGGAAGACGTCCTGGGCCAGGTCGTGCTCGCCCAGGCTACGCACTATGTAGGCCATGATCTCTCTCTGATGCCGGTCCAGCAAGGCCTCGAAAGTGGGAGCCGTCACACCGTCTCCTGTTGGCCTATGATCTGCCAATCCGCGCCGGCGCCGCGTTGCCACTCCATTCTAGCAGTCGGCGTCCCGCCGTCGGCGCGGCGCGGCCCGCAACAACTAGTTTCGGCGAACAAGGACCCTCGGTGCGGGCCGCCGCCTCTGGCTCCGTGGCCGCGATCAGTCTGTCCAGCCATTCGCTGCTGGCGAGCCAGCCACAGAGGTAGCGGAAGTCCTCCTCCTTGCCGGGCTCGATCCTGAACGCTGGCCCCTCGCGTCCCGGCGAAAAACCGCGCGGCGGAGTGATCTCGCCCAGCTTGCGCTCCGAGTCCACCAGCCTCGCGTGTCCCTCCACGCCAGACATAGCCGCCTCCTCTCCGCGTCGACTTCGGCCAGCTTGCGCTCCAGGCTCACCAGCCTCAGGTATCCCTCCGCGTCAAACACAGCCGACCCCCTCTTCTTGAAGTGACCCGTCTAACTAATAAGACTGCCGCGGACGCCGTTTCGTGAAATCGAAGGAGGGGCAATGTTAGAATGACGCCGTGAGCGTCGTCATCGTCGATTACGGTGCTGGGAACCTGCACAGCGTGGAGCGGGCGGTGGCCCGTGCCGGCTTCGAGTCGCTGATCAGCAGCCGGCCCGAGGACGTAGCCGCCGCCGGCGTCCTCATCGTGCCGGGCGTGGGCGCCGCCGCCGACACCATGCGCAACCTGCGCGAGCGCGGCCTTGTGGAGCCGATACGCCAGCACATCGCCGCCGGGCGCCCCTTCCTGGGCGTCTGCATGGGTCTCCAGGCGCTCCTCACCCTCAGCGAGGAGGGCGGGGAGCACGAGTGCCTGGGCGTCATCCCCGGCCGGGTGCGCCGCCTGCCTCAGGGCCTGAAGGTGCCCCACATGGGCTGGAATCGCGTCCGCCAGCGCCGGCCTCACCCCGTCTTCGATGGCATCCCGGATGAGGCGTACTTCTACTTCGTCCACAGCTACTACCCGGACCCTGAGGACGGCTCCGTCGTGGTCGGCGAGACGGACTACGGGGTCACTTTCGCTTCCGTAGTCGCCGCCGACAGCCTGGTCGCCACCCAGTTCCACCCGGAGAAGAGCGGCGAGGTGGGCCTGCGCTTCTACCACAACTTCCTGACCCGCTTCGGCCGCTAGCAAGTGTGGTAGATGGGACCGGGCCGCTCGTGGTTCGACAGGCTCACCACGAGCGGAAAACCGCTCACCCTGAGCTTGTCGAAGGGCCAATGCCAACCGCAGAGGAGGACGTAAGAGGTTCATGGAGGTCATCCCTGCCGTCGACATCCGGGGCGGGCGCTGCGTCCGCCTCTACCAGGGCGACTACGACCGGGAGACGGTGTTCTCCGAGGACCCGGTGGCCATGGCCCGTCACTGGGAGCGGCTGGGCGCGCTCCGCCTGCACGTGGTGGACCTCGATGGGGCGCGGGCCGGCCAGCCCGTGAACGACCGCGTCATCGAGAAGCTGCTCGCTACCGTCGAGGTACCGGTGCAGGTGGCGGGCGGCATTCGACAGCTCGATGTCATCGGCCGCTACCTGGAGATGGGCGCCGACCGCGTGGTCCTGGGAACGGCCGCCGTCCACGACCAGCCGCTGGTCGGCAGGGCGTGCGCGGCGTTCCGAGAAGCCGTGGTGGTGGCCGTGGACGCTCGCCGAGGGCGAGTGGCGACGGCGGGCTGGCGGGAGGCCAGCGGTGAGACGCCCGAGGGGCTCATGCGGCGCCTGGCGGAGCTGGGCGTGCCCCGCTTCATCTTCACCGACATCGCCCGCGACGGCACCCTGCGCGGGCCCAACTTCGCGGCCATCGAGCGGCTGGTGCGGGCCTTCCGGACGCCGGTCATCGCCTCAGGGGGCGTCTCCACCGTCGAGCACCTGCGGCGCCTGGCGAAGCTGGGCGTGGAGGGCGCCATCGTCGGCCGCGCCCTGTACGACGGGGGCCTGGAGCTGGGAGAGGCGTTGAGGGCGCTACAGAGGGCGGGAAGATAGGCTAGAATCTGGGTGAAGGGGGTGGTTTCGTGAGGCGAAGACGGAGCTTGCTATACGACGTAGTGCTCGAACCGTCGGAGGACGGCGGCTACACGGTCTATGTCCCCAGCCTCAAAGGCTGCGTCTCCGAAGGGGAGACCGAGGAAGAGGCGCTCGAGAACATCAAAGACGCCATCCTTCTTTGGCGCCAGACGTGGGAAGATATTGCCGCTGAGCGGGGCAACCTGCTGCGGCAGGTAGAGGTGAGCCTGTGAGCAAGGTCCCGGAGCCCACGGAGAGCGTGGGGCGTTCTGATTCACGTCGAACTGGTTCGCCAAGCGCTTTCTCTGAAGGCTGGCGGTGGATGAGGCTTTCCGAGGCCAGCTTCGCCAGGGACTGGGACAATGAGAAGGACGCCGCGTACGACGACTGGAAGAACCTCTACGGCGTACCAGGATCCGGCCTCAGGAAACGTCGCTGATGCTCACCAAACGCATAATCCCCTGCTTTGACGTCAAGGACGGCCGGGTCGTCAAGAGCATTACCTTCCTCAACCCCCGCGACGCCGGCGACCCCGTGGAGCTGGCCGCCCTCTACGACAAGGAGGGCGCCGACGAGTTGGTCTTCCTGGACATCACCGCCTCGCCCGACCGCCGCAAGACGGTGCTGGACATGGTGCGCCGGGTGGCCGACCAGGTGTTCATCCCCTTCACCGTGGGCGGCGGCATCCGCAGCACTGAGGACATGCGCCTCATGCTGGAGTCGGGGGCCGACAAGGTGGGCATCAACACCGCCGCCGTCGAGAACCCCGCCCTCATCGCCGAAGGGGCGCGGCGCTTCGGCAGCCAGTGCATCGTCGTGGCTATCGACGGCAAGAGGAAGGCGCCCGGCCGCTGGGAGGTCCACACCTACGGCGGCGACTTGGCGGGCGGCCGCCCGACCGGGCTGGACGCTGTCGAGTGGGCGCGTCGGGCCGTCGAGCTGGGGGCCGGCGAGCTCCTCGTCACCGGCATGGACGCCGACGGCACCCAGGTCGGCTACGACCTGGGCCTCACGCGCGCCATCTCCGAGGCAGTGGAGGTGCCGGTCATTGCCTCCGGGGGCGCCGGCCACCCCCATCACCTGTACGAGGCGATCGTGGAGGGCAAGGCCGACGCCGTGCTGGCCGCCAGCATCTTCCACTTCGGCACCTACAGCATCCGCGAGACGAAGGAGTACCTGGCCGCTCGGGGCGTCCCCGTGCGGCTGTAGAGAGGAAACCGCCATGGCCGAAGCGCCCAAGGGCATGCTCTGGGACGTGATAGCCGGCAGGGCGCCCCTGCCGCCTGTGCTTGGGCTGCTGGGCTGGAACGGCGCCCACGCCGAGCCGGGCCACGTCCGCGCCGGGTTTCAGGGAAAAGAGGAGTTCTACAACCCCGTGGGGCTCGTCCAGGGCGGCATCCTGGCGGCGATGCTCGACGGCGTCATGGGAGCGGCGGCGGTCTCCCTGCTGGCGCCGGACGAGAGCATCACGACCCTGGAGATGAAGATGAACTACATGCGGTCCGTGAAGGCCGTACCCCTCGTGGGTGATGGGCGCGTGGTGCACCGCGGCGGCTCTGTGATCTTCATGGAGGGCTCGATCACCACCGAGGACGGCGCGCTGGTAGCCACGGCCACGGCCACGGGGCGTGTCATTCGTGCTGCCGGCGGCTCCGAAAGGTAGGGCGGTCTCGATGCTGGACTTCGCGAAGGGCGACGGCCTCATCCCCGTCATCGTGCAGGATGACGACACCGGTGAGGTGCTGACCCTGGCCTACATGAACGAGGAGGCGCTGCGCCGGACGCGGGAGTCGGGGCAGGTGTGGTTCTACAGCCGTAGCCGCCAGGAGCTCTGGCACAAGGGGGCCACGTCAGGCAACTTCCTGAACGTCCGCCGAATCCTCCACGACTGCGACGACGACGCTCTTGTCATCCGCGTACAGCCGACCGGGCCCGCCTGCCACACCGGCGAGCGGTCCTGCTTCTACCGAGAGCTGGAGGACGAGTAGGGAGAGCCGTCGCAGTCCTGCGCGGCCCTGCTGACAACCGAAGGCCAGGCTTAAGCCTGGCCTTCGTAACTGGGTGTTCGGGGCGCTTCATCTGAGTCTACGGCAGGTCGAATCGAGGCCCCTTGTTCCACGGGTTGCAGCGCAGAAGGCGCCACGCTGTCTTGGCGCTCGCCTTCCATAAACCGTACCTCTGGAATGCCTCCAGGCCGTAGCTGGAGCAGGAGGGCTCAAAGCGGCAGCGGGCGCCTAGACCTTGCGCCACCCGGAGCCGGTAGGTCTCAATGAAACGCACAGCGAACCGGGAAAGGGGCGAGAGATCCCGCTCCAGGGCTTCGCTGGTCATCCCTCCACCTCGTCCGGCGGCTGCGGCTGCGGGTCCGGAGCCTCATGAGGGCTCGACTCGGCCTCGGTCGCCAGCGGCGGTGGCTGCTGGGCTGGAGTCTCAGCGACGGTGGGCTCGGCCCCGGTCGCCGGCGTGGGCTGCTTGGCCAGGGCGCTGTTGAGGCGCCGCTCGGCCCTGGCGATGGTCCTGTTCACCCGCCAGACGGCGAACACTCGCAGCAGGGAAGGGATGATGAGCCCCACGGCCAGCCCGCCGACCAGTCCCTCGATAGCCACTGCCCGCGTGGGGTAGACCACGGCGTACTGCTGGAGGAGGACAACCATGCCCGCTCCCGCCAGCAGGCCCCCTATGAGCGCCGCCGCCGAGAGGCGGGGCCGCCAGCCGATGCGCGGCAGGCGCACCGCTGGCTCGGCGGCTGGCGGCGGCCCGGCGCCGGCAACCATGGCCGCGCCGGTAAGAAGAAGGGCCGGGAGCATGAAACCCAAACAGTAGTCCGGTGAGTGCTTTCTTCTTTGCTGTTCCTCCCAATAGCTCCGACACGCCCTGTCATGCCACCGCCTCTCTTCTTCTTCCTGCGCCTGGTTGATGCTTTCGATTCCGGTCGCTACCCCCTGTTCAACCGCGCGGCCTTCAGCCTGGCCCTCCAGGGCGGAGGCGACGCCCGCGGCGGCCAGCCCCAGCCCGCCCAGGGCGGTGAGGCCCGCAGCGGTGGCTCCGACCACTGTAGTCAGAGGGTTGCCGATCACGCGCACGAGCGCCGAACCGCTGCAAGTCCCTGCCGGGCCCTTGCTCTGGCCCACGACCTTGTAGAGCCCAACACCCCACCTCGCGTACTTGTCGACGGGCACGGTGTTCTCCCAGGAAATGCCGGATGTCGGCTCGTCGCGCACCGTCCAGCGGAAGCCGGCGAATTCGATCTGGACCCGCAGGTGGGTGATGCCCTCGGCCGACTGCATGGTCACCGGCACTGCCGTGTGCTCCTTCACCTCAATGGCGTCGCCGGCGTCGCTGCTGGATAGGCCCTTGACGTCCACGCCGTTGATGGTAGCCGAGCAGTTGCCGTTGATGTCGGCGCTGGCCAGCAATGCCAGCGCAGGCAGCGTCGTCAGTATCAGAACCACTGTTGCCGTCCAGAGAAGGCGGCAGATTCGGCGCTTCATGGTGTGCCTCCCTAGAGGAATGGCCGCATGTTTCGCCTTCTCAGTCTGAGAGCGGCGACTGCGTTGGTCAATGCGGAGTCCCCCTGCTGGCCCTCGGCTGGAAGCCCTACGGCACGAGGGCAGGAACGAAGAACCGGGGATCTCTCAGGGATTCTCGGTTCTGGGTTGCCAGTTGCTGAGAGTTAGGGACGTCCTCCAGGCTGCCGCAGCCCTCCGGCGGCGGAGGCGGCGGCTCCCTCCTCCGCGGCCAGGACACCCTGGAGGGCGGCCAGGGCCACCTCGATCTGGTCGTCGTCCGGGTCACGGGTGGTCAGCGACTGGAGGAGGAGGTTGGGCTTGAGGAGCCAGTTGAGGAGAGGGATGCGCTCGATGAGCATGCCCAGGCGGATGGCTTCATAGCTGAGGGAGGCGATGACGGGGAGGAGCACCACGCGCGACAGGACACGCCACCAGAGGGGAGGCGTGCCCATCAGGGTGAAGACCACCAGGGCCACCAGCATCACCATGAGCAGGAAGCCGGTGCCGCAACGCGGATGAGCGTTGGGGAAGGGGCGGATGGCCTCCACCTTGAGGGGCCGGCCGGCCTCGTAGGCGTGGATGGTGCGGTGCTCGGCGGCGTGATAAGCGAAGACCCGCCGTACGTCGGGCAGGAGTCCGATAGCCCCGACGTAGGCCAGGAAGAGGCCCAGCCGTAGCAGGCCCTCGACGATGACGGCGCCCGTCCCGCCCAGGATGCCTTGCAGCCAGCCCGTGAGGAGCACGGGCCCCGCAAAGAAGACGGCGGCCGCGAGCACGAAGGTGACGGCGACGGTGCCCCAGACGTAGGCGCCGCTGGCCTCGCTCTCGTCCTCGCCTGCCGCCACCCGCGCCGAGTAGCCCAGCGCCCGTATGCCCAGGGCCAGGGTCTCCCAAAGGATCACCACGCCTCGGATGAAGGGCGTCCGCCGCAAGAGGCCTGTGTAGAGCCCGCCCAGGGCCTCCGACTTCACGGCGACGGTGCCGTCCGGGCGGCGCACGGCCACTGCCACGGTGTGGGGACCCCGCACCATGACTCCCTCGATGACGGCCTGGCCTCCGTAGTAGGGTGTCTTGGGCATGCTTTCCGACAAACGAAAAGGGGCCGAGGGTCTCGCCCCGGCCCCCACAGAAGGCCCTGCTAGTCCTTGATGCCGTAGCGGCGCTTGAAGCGCTCCACGCGGCCGGCCGTGTCCACGATGCGCTGCTCGCCGGTGAAGAAGGGGTGGCAGCGACTACACACCTCCACGTGCAGGCGTGCCTTGGTGGAGTGCGTCTGCCAGGAGTTGCCGCAGGCGCACTGGGCCGTGGCCTCGACGTACTCGGGATGGATCTTCGCCTTCACCGGCGCTACTCCGCCATCACGGGCAGCACGCTGACCTGCTTGCGCCGGCCCTTGGCGTAGGGCGCGAACTTCACCGTCCCTTTGACGAGGGAGAAGATGGTGTAGTCACGGCCCAGGCCCACGTTCCGGCCGGGGTGGATGCGCGTGCCCCTTTGTCGCAGGATGATGGTGCCGGGCATGACCAGCTGGCCGTCGTACCGCTTGACGCCCAGTCGCTTGGACTGGCTATCGCGGTTGTTGCGTGTGCTGCCGCCGCCCTTCTTGTGTGCCATGGCTACTCACCTGCCGGCGGGGTCTCCGCCGTCTTCCGTCGCCGCCGCGGGGCGTCCGCCAGAGGCGGATTCTCCGCCTGCTCCTCGGGCGCCGCCGCCTCGCTGACGACCGCCGGCTCCTCCACCGCTGCCTCAGCGACGGCGGGCTCTGCTGGCGCCGCCTTGCGGGCCCGACGACGCGCCTTTGGCTTCTCTTCCTCTTCGCCCACCTGGATCCTCTGGATGGTCAAGCGGGTGAAGGCCTGTCGATGGCCGGTCTTCTTGCGGTAGCGGGTCTTGGCCTTGTACTTGAAGACGATCACCTTCGGGCCGCGCCCATGCGATACGACCTCCGCGAAGACCTTGACGCCGGGGACGGTGGGCGTGCCCACCGTGACGCGCCCGTCCTCGTCCAGGAGGAGGATGTCGGGTAGCTCGACCTGTCCGCCCTCGGGTGCCGCCAGGCGCTCGACGTCGATGGTGGCGCCTTGCTGGACGCGGTACTGCTTGCCGCCGCTACGGACGATGGCGTAGATCGCCAAGACCCTCTCCTCTCACAGGCTCGCCTTCGATTCTACTGGTGGGGAAGCGTACCGTCAAACGCCACAGCATCAGACGATGCCTGTGGCGGTTCGCGAACGCGCCCAGTGCGCGTTGCTCCGAATGTCCGGGTTCTCGACATCGTCTTCCCAGCGCCCCGGGTTGTCGATGATGTACTGCCGGATGCGGTTCAGTTCTTCTTCGTCACGGATGACGTGTTCGTAGTAGTTGCGTTGCCACAACCGACCCGGGAATGGCTGCCACCCGTCTTGGAGAACGCCGGTGCGATATCTCGTCGTGGTGAGCGATTTGAACCGATGGACGACATCGGGCAACGACATCGTAGGGGCGACCCCCTGCGGTCGCCCAGGGCAGGCACGGGGGCCTGCCCCTACAAGGACGATGATGCCGTGCACGTGGTTGGGCATGACCACGAACGCGTCTACCTCGACACCTGGGTAGCACTCTGCCAGTTCGCGCCACGTTCGTTCCACCACCTCGCCTCGCTGGTTCAGAATCATCTCCCCATTCATCATGTCGCCGAAGAGACATTCCCGATTTTGCGAGCAGATGGTCACGAAATACGCGCCGGGCTGCGTGTAGTCGTAGGCGGGCAGCCGGATTGAGCGGCGGTGGTGTCTTGCGATGTCGTAGTTCATCTCATCCTGCGGATGCAGTGGTCCTGTGAGGGCCGTTCGCGACGCGTCCTACTCACCCGCCCTCGCCGCCGCCCTCCCCGGCTGGGTGTGCCCTGCCAGCTTGCGCCGCAGGTACTGGCCGGTGAAGCTCGCCTCCACCCCGGCTACCTCCTCCGGCGTGCCCTCGGCCACGATCTCGCCGCCGCGGTCTCCGCCTAGCGGACCCAGGTCGATGATGTGGTCGGCGTTCTTGACAACGTCTAGGTGGTGCTCGATGACCAGCACCGTGTTACCGGCGTCCACCAGTCGCTGGAGGACGCTCAGGAGGGCGTTGGTGTCCTCGAACGAGAGGCCGGTGGTGGGCTCGTCCAGGATGTACAGCGTCTTGCCCGTCGAGCGGCGCGAGAGCTCCGTGGACAGCTTCACCCGCTGCGCCTCGCCGCCGGAGAGGGTGGTGGCCGGCTGCCCCAAGCGAATGTAGCCGAGCCCCACGTCTTTCAGGGTCTGGAGCTTGCTCTTCACCTTGGGAAAGGCGGAGAAGAACCCCAGGGCCTCGTCCACCGTCATGTCCAGGACCTCGGCGATGTTCTTGCCCCGGAAGTGGATCTCCAGGGCCTCGCGGTTGTAGCGCTTTCCCTTGCAGACCTCGCAATGGACGGTGACGTCGGGCAGGAACTGCATCTCGATCTCGATGTAGCCTTCGCCGGCGCAGGCCTCGCAGCGGCCGCCCTTGACGTTGAAGGAGAAGCGACCGGGGGCGTAGCCGCGCAGGCGCGCCTCGGGCACGGTGGCGAAGAGCTCCCGGACGGGGGTAAAGGTGCCGGTGTAGGTGGCCGGGTTGGAGCGCGGCGTGCGGCCGATGGGCGACTGGTCGATGTTCACCACCTTGTCGATGTGCTCCAGGCCGGAGATGCCGTCGCAGTCGCCGGGGCGGTCCTTGGCCCCGTAGAGGAGCTGGGCCGCCTTCTTGTAGAGGATCTCGGCGACAAGCGTGCTCTTGCCGGAGCCGGAGACGCCGGTGATGCAGACGAACTTGCCCAGCGGGATGCGCACGTCGATGTTCTTGAGGTTGTTCTCGCGGGCGCCGTGGACGGTGAGGTGAAGGCCGTTGCCGGTCCGCCGGCGTTGGGGAAGGGGGATCTGGCGGGTGCCGTTCAGGTACTGGCCGGTGATGGACCGTGGGCAGGCGGTGATCTCGTCCAGGGTGCCGGCGACGACTACCTCGCCGCCCTTCTCGCCGGCGCCGGGGCCCATGTCGATGATGTGGTCGGCGGCGCGCATCATCGCTTCGTCGTGCTCGACGATGAGGACGGTGTTGCCCAGGTCGCGCAGGCGCTCCAGGGTGCGGATGAGGCGGGCGTCGTCGACGGGGTGGAGGCCGATGGTGGGCTCGTCGCAGACGTAGAGGACGCCCATGAGGCCGGAGCCGATCTGGGTAGCCAGCCGGATGCGCTGGGCCTCGCCTCCGGCAAGGGTGGCGGTGGCCCGGTCAAGAGTCAGGTAGTCCAGGCCCACCTCTACCATGAAGTCGAGCCGGGAGCGGATCTCCTTCAGGATCTGGTGGGCGATGACGCGCTGGCGCTCGGAGAGGGGCGTGTCGGGGCTGGCCAGCCGGGCGAACCAGGACTGGGCCTCCACCACGCTCAACCGCGTCACCTCGATGATGTTCTTCCCGGCTACGGTGAAGGCCAGTGACTCGGGCCGCAGGCGGGCGCCCTGGCAGGTCGGGCAGAGGTTGGCGGCCATGTAGCGCTCGATCTCGGAGCGCACGTAGTCGGAGTCCGTCTCCTGGTAGCGACGGGTGAGGTTAGGGATGACCCCCTCGAAGGTGGTGTCGTAGCGGTTGACGTGGCCACCGTGCCCCGTGAACCGCAGGGTGACTGTGGTGGTGGCGCGGTCGCCGTAGAGGATGACGGCAACCTGCTCCGGGGTGAGCTGGCGGATGGGGACGTGGACGGAGAAACCATGCTTCTCGGCGACGGCCTCCAGCAGGCGCTGGTACCAGGCGCTGGTGGCGCTGGCCCGCGCCCAGGGCTGGATGGCGCCCTCGGCGATGGTGAGGTTCTTGTTGGGGATGACCAGGTCCGGGTCCAGCTCCATCTTCACCCCCAGGCCGGTGCAATCGGGGCAAGCGCCGTGGGGGCTATTGAAGCTGAAGTTGCGCGGCGCCACCTCGCCCAGGCTGACGCCGCAGTGGACACAGGCGAAGTGCTCCGAGTAGAGTCGCTCCTCCGGGCCGGCCTGGAGGTCGGCCCCTACGGGGGATTCCCCTGCGGGGGGCTCCACGGTGACCTGGACTACTCCGCTGCCCAGCTTGAGGGCCATCTCCACCGAGTCGGCTAGACGGCTGGCGGAGGCGGCGGAACCTTCCCCTGTGCGGTCCTCCGTTACCAGCCGGTCGACGACGATTTCGATGGTGTGGCGGCGGTTCTTGTCGAGGACGATGTCCTCCTCCAGGTCGCGCACCTGCCCGTCGACGCGGACGCGCACGAAGCCGGCCTTGCGGGCATCCTCGAAGACGCCCAGGTGCTCGCCCTTGCGATCGCGCACGATGGGCGCCAGGATCATGAGCCGGCGCCCGGCGGGGATGTCCAGGATAGCGTCCACGATCTGCTGCACTGTCTGGCGCTCGATGGGGCGACCGCACTGGGGGCAGTGGGGCTCGCCAGCGCGGGCGAAGAGGAGGCGCAGGTAGTCGTAGATCTCGGTCTGGGTGCCGACGGTGGAGCGCGGGTTGCGGCTGGCGCCTCGCTGATCGATAGAGATGGCCGGCGAGAGCCCCTCGATGTAGTCGACGTCGGGCTTCTCCATCTGGCCCAGGAACTGGCGGGCGTAGGCGGACAGGGACTCGACATAACGTCGCTGTCCCTCGGCGTAGATGGTGTCGAAGGCCAGGGAACTCTTCCCGGAACCGGAGAGGCCGGTGATGACCACCAGGCGATCGCGGGGGATAGCGACGTCGATGTCCTTGAGGTTGTGTTCTCGAGCGCCTCTGACGATAATGGCGTCCAGCGGCAACGGGTACTTCCTCCCAAAGAGAGATACGGCATATCGCCGAACTTTGATTGTAGCAGCGGGGGCAAGGTCCGAACAAGGGTGTTAAGGGGCTTCTGGATTGACGGCCCCTGCATAGCCTAAGCTGGGCGGCAACGCACAGGGAGGTCGCGTTGGCCACCATCCTCGTCATCTCTTCTGACCGGCGGGCCTGCGACGCCGTGAGGGGGGCACTGGCCGCCCAGGGCCACCTGGTGACGGACGCCGCCAGCAGCGACGAGGGGCTGCGGGCCCTGCATACCCTGCGGGTCGACCTGGTGGCGCTGGACCTGGCCGCCCCCGGCCTGCCGACGGAGCAGTTCTGCCGCTGGCTGCGGTCCGACCCGGACCGGCTCCACGTGCCCGTCCTCTTTTTGGGACCTCGCGCCGCCCTCCAGGTGGAAGGCGCGCTGCCCTCGGCTCTCCGGCCTGGGGTGGACGCCTATCTGGGCCGGCCTTTCGATGCCGAAGGCCTGGCGGAGACGGTGGCCGGGCTGCTGCAGGGCGGCGGCGGACCCGCGGCGCTGGCGAAACCCCTGCGCGCAGGGCCTCTTTCGCTGGACCCTGTTAGGCGCTTCTTGCGCTGGCGACGCCCGTCAGCGGGCAGTCAGGGCCGTCAGGTCCGTCTCACGCCTATCGAGTGCCGTCTTCTCCAGGAGTTCATGGAGAAGCCCGGCCTGGTGCTTTCGACGGAGGAACTGCTGGTAAGGGTCTGGGGCTTCTACCCGGGCACCGGCGGCGGCGAGATCCTGCGGGCGCACGTCCGCAACCTCCGACGCAAGCTGCGGCGCCTGCATGAGGGCGCGGAACTCCTGGTGACCGTGCCTCGGGTCGGCTACAGGCTCTCGGTGAGGGAGTTGCCTTGAAGCGTGCCTTCCTAGTCACGGGCCCGCCGGGCTGCGGTAAGACTACCCTCCTGCGCCGGGTGGTGGCGGAGCTGCCCTTGCGGGCTGGCGGCTTCTACACCGAGGAGATCCGCCACGGCGGCCAGCGTGTTGGCTTCCGGCTGCTGACCCTGGATGGGCAGGAGGCCGTGCTGGCCTCTGTGGACGTGCCGGGGCCGCCGCGGGTGGGCAAGTACGGGGTGGATGTGGCCGCCCTGGAGCGGCTGGGGGTGCCCGCCCTGGAAGAGGCGGCGGCCTCGGCCGACGTGGTGGTGGTGGACGAGATCGGTAAGATGGAGATGGCGTCGCATCACTTCCGGCGGGCTGTGGAGTCGGCCCTGGACGCCGGTTGCTGCCTGCTGGGCAGCATCCTGCTGGCTCCTCACCCCTGGGCCGACGCTCTGAAGGCCCGGCCCGAGGTGCTGGTCGTGGGCCTCACCCCGGCGGAACGGGAGCGCACCAGAGAGCGTCTGGCGACCCTGGTGCGGGAGTGCGTGGAGCGCCGTCGGCAGGACCGCGGGGCGGCAAGCGTCCAAGGAGGATGACATGTCGCGAATCGAAGTATCGGTCGATATCGGGGCATCGCCGGAGGTGGTGTGGGACTTCGCGTCCAATCTCCGGCGCATTCCGGAATGGATAGAGGATACTCGGGCGATGCTCACCGTGGAGCCGGAGCCAGCCCAGCTCGGGACGGTCTACCGGGAGCGGTCCCGGATCGTCGGCCCGCTGAGCCAGGTGACGACCTGGAAGATCAGCGAGTTCGACCCTCCCCGCTTCCAGAAGCACGACGGCCGGGTGTCGATGATGGCCGCGACGAGCGTATCTTTTGGCCTCGAGCCGTCACCGGCGGGAACCAAGTTCACGCTGGTCTTCGAGTACACGCCCGGCAACCCGCTGAGCTCGATGTCCGACCGGCTCTTCCTGAAGAAGAACCTTCAGTCCGGTTTCCAGCGCTCGCTCGAGAACCTGAAGAGGCTAGTGGAGAGCGAGCAGGCGCCGGCATCCGCCGGGCAGTAAGGTCAGGCGCCAGCAACCCATCGAGGCGCCGTAACGGGTGAGGGTTGCGCGAGCCTCTAAGGACTTGTTGAAATACCCTCCTTATCCGCTCGTGGTTCGACAGGCCTGCCTGCCGGCAGGCAGGCTCACCACGAGCGGAACTGTACAGCCATTCGATCCCGCTCACCCTGAGCCTGTCGAAGGGCGCGGATAGGGCGTTTTCAACAGACCCTCTAAGGCCCGCGCCATCCTTCGATCTCCATATCCGCTTCCCCCGGCGTGTCATACGTGGAACAATAGATGGAGGGGCGCCGGACGGCACCCCCGGTATTGATCATGACCTCTTCTTCTTCCGAGTCCACTGCCGCCGGGGCGCAGGCTGAGGCTGGCGGTCCGGCCGGCATTCAGGGGCCAGAGATCGCGGCCGTGGAGGCGCTCTCCCCCGTCCCCGGCGTCACCCGCAACGTCTTCCTCTTGGGCGTCGTCAGCCTCGTGGCGGACATCGCCAGCGAGATGGCATACCCCCTGATCCCGGTGTTCCTGACCTCGACGCTGGGGGCGCCAGTGGCTGCCATGGGTGCCATCGAGGGTGTGGCTGAGGGCACTGCCAGCTCGCTGAAGGTCGCCTCGGGCTGGTTCTCCGACCGGGTCGGGCGGCGCAAAGAGCTGGTGACAGCCGGCTACGCCCTCTCGGCATTGGGCAAGGCGCTGCTGGCGCTGGCCTTCGTCTGGCCCCAGGTCTTCATCGCCCGCTTCGTCGACCGCTTTGGAAAGGGGGTGCGGACGTCGCCGCGGGACGCCCTCATCGCCGACGGCACGCCGCTGTCGCTACTGGGGCGGGCGTTCGGATTTCACCGTGCCATGGATACGGCAGGCGCCGTGGTGGGTCCTCTCATCGCTCTGCTGCTGGTGGGTGCCTTCAGCCTGCCCATCCGGACCGTCCTGCTGGTGGCCGTGGTGCCCGGTGTCGTCACCGTCGCCCTCCTGCTCGCGCTGGTGCGCGACATACCAGTGAAAGGTGCCGTCCCTGCCGAGGCCGGCGACCCGCCGTCGCGCGCTCCCAGCGCCTACTGGGCTTTCCTGGCCGTCGTCTTGGTCTTCGCCATCGGCAACTCCAGCGACACCTTCCTTATCCTCAGAGCCAAGGATGTCGGCTTGAGCGTCAGTTTGGTCGTTGTGGCGTATGTGGCGTTCAACATATCCTACACGCTGCTCTCCATGCCGGCGGGGGTCGTCTCCGACCGGGTGGACCGCCGGCTTCTCTACACGCTTGGGCTGGTCATCTTCGGTCTGGTTTACCTGGGCTTCGCCTGGCTTCCCTCGACGGCGTGGGTCTGGCCCCTGTTCGTTGTCTACGGCTGCTACATGGCGCTGACCGAGGGCACCGGGCGAGCGCTGGTGGCGGAAGCAGCCCCCTCTGGACAGCGCGGGACCTTCCTGGGTCTCTACCACACCTCCGTCGGGCTGGCAGCGGTTCTGGCCAGCGTCATGGCGGGCCTGCTCTGGCAGACGGTGGCTCCGGCGGCGCCCTTCGCGGTTGGGGCCGGCATGGCCTTCGCCGCGGCGGCCCTCATGCTGCTCCTGGTGGCGATGGGCCCCGGACTCAAAACCACCGGGACGCTCCCGCCGCCTCAGTAGGCATCCAGGCGCGACGGCCGTAATAGAAGCTCCCTTCATCCGTTGTTTGATGGAAGGCCCTCTGAGGGGCCAAGCGCCTGGCCGGCGCCGGATTTGTATCGGCCGGCAGTGCCGTCGCTTCTAGCGTAGAGTCTGCGGAGAGAGGGCACACAGGAGGAAGACATGGTGAGAATCGCTGTCGTCGCCGAGGCGGAGAAGGGCGAGCTTGGGCTTCCACCGGCGCCGCTCTCGGTTGAGGAGACCGGCCTCGACGCCGGGTTGCTGGTGGATCTGGCGCTAAAGACCGTCTACTTCGCTGGCAACCCTTCGGGTGGCGAGGTGGCGGAACGGATGGCGCTGCCCCTGACGGTGGTACAGGAGATCCTGGCTTTCCTTCGCCGTGAACATCTCTGCGAGGTCACAGGAGGTTCCGGGACCTCGCCCAGCACCTTCCTCTACGCCCTCACCGGCGAGGGCGTGTCGCGGGTCAGCAAAGTGCTGGAGCTCGGCGGCTACGCCGGCCCGGCGCCTGTGCCTCTGGCCGACTACGTCCAGCAGGTAGAGCATCAGTCCGTAACGCGGGAGGTGCTGACGTCGGAGGACATCGAATCGAGCCTGTCCCACCTGGTGTTCAGCGCCGACACCCTGGACCGGCTGGGCCGCGCCGTGAGCTCTGGGAAGGCCACCCTCTTCTTCGGGCCCTCGGGCAACGGCAAGACGGCGGCGGCCGAGGGCCTGCGCAAGGCTCTCCGGCGCAACATCATCATCCCCTACGCCCTGGAAGTTCAGCGCCAGATCATACGTGTCTATGACCCGTCCTGCCACGAGGCGGTGGAGGCCGCGAGCAAGCGCTCCCCGTCGATGGTCGACCGGCGATGGCTGGTCATCCGCCGCCCGACCGTGTTCGCCGCCGGCGAGCTGGCGACCAGCCACCTGGAGCTGAGCCTGGACCCCGTCCAGAAGACCTACGAGGCCCCCATCCAGATGAAGGCCAACGGGGGTTTCCTGGTCATCGACGATTTCGGACGCCAGCAGCTTGAGGCATCGTATCTGCTGAGTCGCTGGATCGTGCCCCTGGAGCAGGGAGTGGACACCCTGACCCTGCACACGGGCGCTCGCTTCTGGGTCCCCTTCGACGTGATTCCTCTCTTCTTGACGAACCTGCTGCCCGCAAGCCTGGCCGACGACGCCTTCCTGCGTCGCATCCGCTACAAGGTGGAGATCCCTAACCCGACGAGGGAGGAGTTCCTGGAGATCCTGCGTCGCGAGTGCCAGCGGTACGAGGTGGCCTACCGCGAGGACGGCGCCCAGCACCTGGTGGAGCGCTACTACGTGGATACGAGTCGGGAGATGCGCGGCTGCGGGCCGCGGGACATCGTGGAGGCCATCGCCGACGCCGCCCGCTATCGGGGCTCGCCCCGCGTCCTCTCGCCGGAGGCGGTGGACCAGGCGGCGGCCACCTACTTCGTGTAACGTCAGCCCTTGGGGAAGCGGCTGTGGCCCCCGGCGGTTGTCTGCCGTCCGGGGGCTAGCCATGCTGCCGGCGAGCGGGGGTAGCTCAGTCTGGTAGAGCTCCTGCCTTCCAAACATCCCGGCCTCAGCGCTGAGCGCCAGAACCCCGGCCCCCAAGCGAAACCGCCACAGTTATCGAGTATTCGTCGACCCCGTCAATAACGCATAACTGGCATTCCCTAGGCAACGTGGACCCCGCTCAGGCCCCGTCTGCACCCATTGCAGAGCCCCCGCACTACTCGACTAGAAGCCCCGGTGTTCGCGGCCCGCGAGCACTTCCAGCAAGAATGTTTCTTGCCCCCTTGACAGGCTGTTGATATGCAAGTAGTTTGCCAGCGCACACATAAAGCGACCGCCGGTGACGCAACCACCGACGGCCGCAAGAACCGAGCCCTGACGCGGCCAGGGTCGGCATGTCTAGTCTAGCATGCCAGGCCTCGACTGCGGAATGGTCGGGACCTTCTTCTTGCCGTGCGCAGGAGGAGAAAGGAGAGGCAAGAGGCCATGTGTATCAGAAAGCGGACCCTAGTGGCGTGGGGGATGGCGGTGGTCTCACTGGCCCTCTTAGTCGGCGTTCTCGGGATGCCGAAGACCGCGAGGCCAGCAGCGGCCGCGGTCGATTGGTGCGAGGAGATCCAGCAAGAGGTTGACGCCCTCAACCGTGGCGAGATAGATCTCGAGAATTACGCCGATGACATGGTCTTCCAGGCCATGCCGTTATGTCAGGAGGTCGAGTGCGTCGGCAAAGATGCCTATCGGAACTACCTGGAGCACTATCGAGACCAGAACCGTCAGTTGACCATCACGAGCTGTGAGGTATCGGGAAACACGGTGACAATCACCGGCGGGATGGCATACGACTTTACACGGGCAGCTGGCGTAGACCGCATCATTGGTAAGAACACTTATGAGGTCCAAGGCGACAAGATCGTGGCCTTCCGCAACCTTTCGACCGACGCGGACATGACCGACCCCCAGACGGCTCAGTACGTGCGGTACTGGCTAGCTGGGCCCAGGCCCACCTTTGAGATGGGGCCAGGCCGTGACGCCGACCAGTCACCGGGCATGGCACAGATGCATGGGTACCCCGACGTCGTCCAGGTCTTCGTCAGAATCGCGCCTGGCCCAGCGGGTGTGCCACAGCCCATCCACATCCACGAAGGGACCTGTGCGGATTTGGGTCCGGTCGCCTTCGCGCTCCGCGATGTCGATGGAGGAGTATCTCACACGATACTTCGTGGCGCCACCCTCAGTGACCTGCAAACGGGCAACTACGCTATCGCCGTCCAGCAGTCACAGGACAAACCAGACGTCTACGTTGCCTGTGCTGACATTCCAGCCGCAGCAGTCGCAGTGCCGCCAGCGGAGCCCGCGCCTGCGACGGAGGAAGCACCGGCAATAGCGCCAGCCCCCGCAGCCGAGCTGCCCTCCGCTGGCAGCGGTGGCCTGCTCGGTGAGGAAGGCATCAGTCTCCCCACCTGGTGGTACGCGCTTGCCGCAGGTGGCACCCTGCTAATCATGGGCGGCCTCGCTGGTCTATGGCGGGCCCGCAGCCGCCGATAGACCTGGAAGGCAACGAGCTGGGAGGGGCGACTGCCTCGGTCGTCCCTCCCTTATTCTCTCCCGGCGACGCGACGGCGACGGCACACCGGACCCCGGCACGGCCATCGCGCCGGACTGCGTCTGGCTGCCCCCTCATCGTCATGCTAGAATGAGGCGCGAGCGGGGGTAGCTCAGTCTGGTAGAGCTCCTGCCTTCCAAGCAGGTTGTCGCGGGTTCGAGTCCCGTCCCCCGCTCCAAAAGCCCCTCCAGATACGACTTTCAGACTCTAACTGAAAGTCGTACTCTTTTGCCCCTTGACACAGCGTGCAGTGTTTCAAGACACGTGAGAGATCCGGGCCTGGGGTAGGCGCTGCAGAGCATACGCCATGGGCGCCGTGTAGCCCAGGGCGCTGTGGAGGCGTCTGCGGTTGTAGAAGCGCAGATAGTCCTGTAAGCCTCGCTCCCACTCCTCCAGCGGCCCGGGGCCTACGCCATCCCAGTGCTCCTCCTGGACGGTGCGTTGCACCCGCTCCACCTTGCCGTTGAGGTGAGGGCAGCGGGGCCGGATGTGGCTGTGGCGGATGCCCAGGCGGCGGAGCGCTGGGGCGTGAGCGAGCACGCCGTCTGGAAGTGGGCAGAGGAGGTCGGCGGCCTCCGCGCTTTGCGGGAACTATACGAGACCCGCCGAATGGCGGGCGTATCTGCGGCGGCCGTCTCGATCTCGCATGAGGTCCAGCGACGGGTAGGGAGGTTCTCGGAGCGGAACCTTGTGGCGCTGTTCTTGGAGCTGGCCAAGAGCCTGGGCTACGCGGATAGACACGTCAGCACGACCATCGTCAACGCGCCCCAGGCCCGCGCTGAGGCGGGCACCGTCAGGGTCCATGATGGCCCGGACCGCGTGGGCACCATCATCCGCATCCTCGCCGAGGCTGGAGTGCTCCTCGCACCCCCGCCAGCTGAGGCCGAGCAAGCGCCCTGAAAAACAGGGCAGGAACAGAGGAGATGGCTAGGAGTTCGACGACTTGGAGACCGGGCCTGAGTGGGAATCCCCGAGGCAGGCCGCCCAGAGGGTCTTGCCTTGCCGATCTGCTTCGGCGAGAGCTTGGGCGCAAGGGGCCGGATGGCAGAGCCAACAGGAGGGCCGTCATAGAGGCACTGGTGGAGGCGGGCTGTGAGGGCGACCTGAGGGCCATCGGGCTGATCTTCGACAGGATAGACGGCAAGGCGGTCCAGCGGCAGGAAGTAACCGGCGCCGAGGGCGCGCCGCTCCTGGTAGGCCGCATGAGCGACGAGGAGAGACGCGAGTACCTTGAGCACGTTCTCCACGCCCTCCAGGAGTGAGGCTGGCGTGGCATTGGGACTTACCGAGCCATGAGGCTCGCTGCCTGGCTGTTCTTGGGCGTGATCACAGGGAGGGCCATGTTCCGTTCGCTCAGTTCAAAGAGGGCGAACGTGGGCTCTCTAGAACCGACCTGGACAGTCAGGCGAATCTGCCAGCGGCGCGCCCCCAGGTACTCTGCCTCAATGTCGTTCACGAACTGACGTAGGTCTTTGTCGAGGTGGCCCCAGACAGCATCCTGGACCTGGGCTCTCGTGAGCAGGGGCTCGTCCGCCGATATCGTAGCTGGAACGTCGCTATGCCCACCACTCGGCCACACGAAGAGGGCGAACGCGCCCGCGCTGAAGGCCAGGACAACAGCCAGAACCAGACCGGCGAAGACGATTCTCCATCTCATGGGCAACCTCCTACCGGGGTACTGGCGGACGTGAGGCTAGGGCGGGGTACAGCCGAGGGCCTCATAGGCGATGATGTCTTCGGGATTCGACGAGGATACCACCTGCCGCCACACCTTGGCGCAGTCGACGAGAGGCCAGGGCGAACAATGCAAGTCGCCAGCCGCGACGTCGATGGTGATCTGGGCCATATTCGTCCTAGCCTCGACATCGCGCTGATGCCGGAGATCCTGGCACGTGACGCCAAGCGACGTGCCATCACACAGCGCATCGCTAAAGCGGTAGTACAAGGCCTGAGCCTCATCGTCGGTCTTGGCTGCCAGCATCTCTCCCCAAAGACCCTGGCAAACGGCAGGAGTAGCTTGGGGCAGAGGGGTTGCAGGCTTTGGGCCACAGGCGACAACAGAGAGGCCAAGAGCCAGGATGAGGAAAAGGCGGTACATGACGATTCCTCCTGGCGGGGACAGACGCATTGTACACCGCGAGTCACGAGGTCTGGACGCCGTGGACCAGCACCCAGGCCGGCAGTCGGGCCAATGGCTCAGAGGGCAGGGCTAACGCAGGAAGATGAGCCAGAAAATCCATACGGCCACCACGACGCTCCCCACGGTGAGGGCAATGCTCCAGATGAACATGAATCCCAGGCCGAGGGCGCTGGCGATGAACCCACCCAGACGGGCCAGACGGTCGTTTGACCAATCGCGGGCTGGCGCTTTCCGATGTGGCATCACGATTCCTCCTGGCGGGACAGGCGGATTTGTACACCCGCGAGTCAACGGGTGTGGCCTACCACGCGCACCAGAGCCACAGGCACCCATCAGTCTCCGACGCCAGGAATCTGCTCCAGTCTCGGCACGCAGTCGCGCTCCCAGGCCTCGAGATAGGGCTCCGGCACGTTCTCGAATTCCATGCCGTAGGGACCAACACCTGCACTTGACAGGGCCTCGTCCACGGCAGCCAGAGCCCGATCCAGCTCTCCCTTGTTGCCGGTACGCATGTAGTTCTGAAGGGCCGTCTCCAGCCGTTCGAGTTCATCTATCTCCGTCTGCAGGCCTGTCAGCAACTGCTCATGCACGTTCCGAATCGCGGCTGGGGGCTCAACGGAGCGAAACTCGGCCAATCTCGCTTGCGCGTTCGCCTTCATGCGACGACCCATCTCAAGCAGGTCGTCAGGTGAGGTGATCCCCTCGGTCTCCAGCGCCATGACTTGCGTGTATGACTCCACGTACTTCGCAAATGGCTCACAGATCTCGGCGACATACGTGCGGGCGAGCGCACTCTCGTCTTCTTGCTTCTCGCCGCCGCACGCCGACGCCAGAACCGCCAGCGCGAGCCCCATGACCGCAATCGTTAGCCGCTTCATGGTGTACCTCCCGAACGTGGGGCAATTGGACCCGTGGCCTACCCGCATGGGCTCTCACACGGCGTCCCATCGTGGTCGGCGTCAAGCCTGTTGGGGTCGCCGGGGCAGGCGTTGAAGACAGCCATGACCTCAGCGCAGGTGCCGAAATCGGAGCAGTGGTACTAATCGACCGAGCAGTCGATGGCTGTCGGGGCCGCTGTCGCTGCAGTCGGAGGAGTGGGTGACGCTGGCGACTCAGGAGGCGGCGAAGCGGCCCCGACGGTGCCGATAGACTGATGGCAAGCCTGCTGTCAGGCACGGCGCCACCCGCGCCTCAAAGAGCCTTCATCTAGTCGCTGACCCCTCCCTCCCCTTCAAGCGAGCGCTGCAGCTCATCGATCGCCCGCCGCACGCTGGGCACCTCGACCAGTTTGCTGGCTTCGCCGAGGTCAGCGAGCGCAGCGTCGTGCCGACCCTGTGCCTCGAGAAGAAGGGCACAATGGTAGTGAAGTTCTGCTCGCCCCTGGGGAGGCAACGTGGCGATGCGGCGTAGGGCCTCATCCAGGTCTTGCTGCGAGCGTTCGTAGTCCCCCACCAGAAAGTAGGCATAGGCGCGCCTGTCGTAGCCTGCCGCGTACTCGGGGTCGATGCCTAGTGCTTGGTTGATATCGTCCAAGCCCCGTTGAAGCTCGCCCCTCTCTAAATAGGCGAGGCCGCGAGCACTGAGGAGATAAGCGGTTGGACGGCCTTCCAGGCGCAGCAACGTTGTCGCATCGTCGATGGCCGTGTCGTAGTCGCCCGCGTATCTAGCCACAAAGAGACGCGTGTAGAGCTCACTCTGATCCAGCTGCACGGCCCGGTTCGCATCTGCCAACGCTTCGTCTGGGCGATCCATGTAAAGCCTCGCGATGGCTCGGTTCTCGTAGGCGAGTGCGTTTTCGGGATCAAGTTCAATGGCCCGGGTCAGGTCTGCCTCCGCCTCCTCGTAGCGATCCAGCAGACGGTAGGCGGTGCCCCGGTTCACCAGCGCTTGCACGCTGTCCCTTTGAATCCCGAGTATTCTCGACGTGTACTCGATGCCCACCTCATACTCCTCCTGGTCGAAAGCGATGAGTGCGAGCTGTTCCAGAGAGACAATGTGGTCGGGGTTCAGTTCAAGGACTCGCAGGCAGTCCGGCTCGGCCCGGTCGTACTGCTTGACAGCTGCGAGGGCCAGACAGCGAACGAAGTAAGCATCCCAGGCCTGCGCATCTTCAGGCAGCGGCCGCGTGGTCATGTTGAAGTCTTCAGAGGCAGCCGCCAGATCGCCCTGCTCCGCCTCAGCCCAGGCGCGGATGGCGTAGCCTGCCGGGTGGTCGGGGCGGAGCTCGATGAGCCGGGAGCCGTCAGATGCGGCTGCTGCCAAGTCCCCCAATTCTATTAGGACGCGACCCCGCGCCAGGTAGCTCGCTGCGAATCCGCTGTCCAGCTCAATCGCCCGGTCAAAGTCAGTGAGAGCGCTCTCGAACCCGCCCCCAGCCAGGTAGCGCTCGCCACGCAGATAGTAGGCCATGCCCAGATCGGGGAACAGCTTGATTATCCGGCTGAAGCTCGTCAGGTTTCCCGGCGTGTCCACATCGTTGGCCGAGACGATGACCGCCTGCCGCATCCCGAACCAGGCGACGAGCCCGAAGGCTGTCGCCAGGATCAGCGGCACCTCGAAGCCGAAGAAGCCCAACTGATGGGCGGCTGTGGTCGCCCGCAGGCGGCGTCCGGCCAGCCAGGCAGCGGCACCGCCGAAGAAGGCTGCCGTGGCGAACGCCGCCAACAGCGCAATGAACGCCACATGAGGCAGCCCAGCCTGCACATTGCCGTTGGGCAGCATGCCGAACTGGTACGCAGCCAGCAGGGCCGCCGCCAGCGCCCCCGCTCCTGCAACCAGCAGCCCCAGTTGCCGCAGCGCGGCCCAGCGCCGCCCCTCTTCGATCCGTCGTGGGCCGACCGACGAACGGCGCAGACGGGCCCAGCTCCGGGCCTGGATTCGCAGCAACGCAGTCCACGCCGCCGCCACGACGAGGGTACCGATGACCGCGGTCAGCAGGAGCGAGTAGTCCCCCAGCAGCAGTTGCAGCGTTGCCGCCCCCACGTACATCGAGGAGAGCCGGTCCAGGGCGCTGATCCGCAGCAGGCCCACCAGCACGCCGTATCCTATGAGGACGGATAGAAGGGCCAGGAGCCAGCCGCCTAGCGCTGTGCCTACAAGGGTCGGCAGCGCAGCCCTCCGCCGCATCAGCACGGGCACTGCCAGGTGCGAGAAGGCGATGCCCGCCACCAGCAGAGGCAGCCCGCCGAGCACGACGGCGAGCAGAACCGATGAAAGGTTGAAGTCGATGATCTCGAACGGCAACCCGAGCGTCAGCACGTTCGGCTCCGGCCGGCGAGTGGCAAAGAGGAGGAAGGTGGGCAAGACCAGGGCTGTTGCCAGCAGCGCCTGCAACGCGGCTCCTCCCGCGCGAGCTGCCGTTGTAGGCCGTCCGTGGGTGGCGTACAGTCCCGCCAGCGAGGCCATGTTGAGCAGCCGGTTGGCAGCGCGCCGGTGACTCTTCGCCTCCGAGGGGGCCCCCAGGCGGTCGGCACGCTCGCCTGCCGCCAGATGGTAGGCCGCGGCGCGCTCGTTGTGGCCCGCTTCTTGAAAGTGGAACGCCAGCTGTTCTGGCTCCACCTCCATCCCTTCTTCCTGTACCAGCTCGAGCGACTCCGCCGCTCTCAGGTGCAGTTCAGCCCGTTGCCGTCGCAGCAGCCCCTCGTAGAGCACCTGCTGAACCAGCGAGTGCCGGAACTGATAGCCGCGCCGACGAACGTCGGGGAGCTCGTCGAGCAGCCCCACCTCGCACAGGTGCGCCAGAGCTTCGTACAGCCCCTCGCTCACCGTCGTCGTCAGCTTTAACGGCTCCTCGTAGAACGACTGGCCGAAGACGCTCGCCTCCCGCAGCACCCGGCGGCTCGTCTCGTCCAGCTCGTCCACCCGTGCGACCACGGCCGTCTGAAGGGACTCGGGGAGTCGCGCTCCTTCCGGCGCTGCCGCCGTAGCCGCCGCCAGCAGCTCCAGATAAAGAGGGTTGCCGCCCGCCCGCGACACGATCTCGGTCACTGTTCCCTCGGACAGGCTTGGAGCGGCCCCAAGCACGAGAGCCTGTGCCTGCTGCTCGGACAGGGGCTCCAGCGTAAGGGAGTCCGCCATCGATACGCGGCGGAGCCGGCGACCCGTGGGCTGCCGGAGAAGCAGCGTCAGCACCGGCAACGTCGACAGGCGCGGTAAGAGCTTCTCGACCACGTCTACGGTGGCGCTGTCGGCGCGATGCATGTCATCAAGCACCAAGGCAACGGGCCCGTCAGCCGCGAGCGCCCGGATCACTTCGGTGAGGCCGTCGACCAGCCAGTCTGGCTCAACTTCAGGGGCTTCCGCGACTTCGTGTACGCGTGCCAGGGCTTCCACCCGCTCTTGGAAGCCGCGCGGCAGGTTCTCGCGCAGTGAAGGAAGTAGCTGTAGTAGTGGCCCGAACGTGCGAGGCGGCGTATCCGCGCGGGTGTACAGAACCTGCTCCGGCGGTGTCCCGGCCGTAGCGAAGAGATGTGCCAGCAGCCTGGTCTTCCCGATGCCGGCCTCTCCTACGACCTGAAGCACCTGCTCCGGCCCCGTCTGGGAAGCGGCCCACACCTGGCGTATCCGCTGCAGGTGCTCCTCGCGACCGACGAAGGGCGTCTCGCTGGGTGCGGGAACCAGCCTCAAGGGAGCCGCCCTCAACTCCTCGACTGCGTAGCAGACTACCGGGTCCGTACGGCCCTTGACCGCGAACTCTTGCCGCTCGCCCCAGCGGAACTGGCGGCGCGCCAGCCGTCGCGTGCTCTCACCGACCAGCACCGCGCCCGGTTCCGCCGCCTTCTCGAGGCGGGCGGCGACGTTCACCGCGTCGCCCGTGACTGTGTAGCCGCCAGGGCCGACGGCCCCTGTCACCACCAGTCCGGTGTTGATGCCGACCCGCATCCTGAATCCTTCACCCAGCCGCTCCTGAAGCTGAGGCGTTAGCTCCTCCAGCGCGCGCTGCATCGCCAGGGCCGCTGCCACCGACTTGCCGGCGTCGTCCTCCTGCGCCCTGGGCGCGCCGAAGAGCGCCATGATCTCATCGCCGACTACCTTGTCCACGTAGCCGCCGAACCGCTGGATCTCGGCCGAAAGACAGTCGAAGCAGAGATTCAGCGCCTCCTGGATCAGCTCCGGGTCGCGCGCCTCTGAGACGGAGGTATAGCCGACCAGGTCAGCGAAGAGGACGCTGACGAGCCTGCGCTCTTCTCCAGGGATAGTGCGTTCCTGGGTCATGTCGCTCGGGCGGGGTGATCTACAGCCCAAACCGGGGCGAGGTGACGAACGGCACCAGTATACGCCCCACGTGCCGCCGCGCAAGACCACATCGCTTGACAAACCTCACGCGGGTGCTATGATGCGGTTGTTTTCACGGCCCCGCCTAGTTCCCGTCGAGCACCTCGCTATGCGCGCATTCTCACCCCTGATGCGCCGGCGCTCCGCCCTCCTGGCGGCTGTCCTGGCAGGCGTGGCCGCGCTGGTGGTCGGCGCACTTCTTGCCGGCCACTCGGCGGGTGCCCTGCCCCCTGTGATCGACCTCGACTCCACCAGCGCCGACCTCACCGTCTACGGCGACGACGCCTATGACGAGTCCGGCGACTCGCTGGCAGCGGGGGACATCAACGGCGACGGTACCGACGACCTGATCATCGGGGCCGACGAAGGCGACCCGGCCGGAGGCACGGACGCCGGCGAGACCTACGTCATCTACGGCGGCCCCTCCTTACCTTCGGTCATCGACCTAGACAGCACACCTGCCGACCTGACCGTCTACGGCGATGACTCCGGGGACTTCTCCGGCTACGCCGTGGCGGCGGGGGACATCAACGGCGACACGACCAACGACCTCATCATAGGCGCCTTGGGCCCTAACCCGCACGGGAACGACTACGCTGGCGGGACCTACGTCATCTACGGCGACCCCGACCTGCCGTCTGCCATCGACCTCAACTCCACCAGCGCCGACCTCACGGTCTACGGCGACGACACCTTAGACGAGTCCGGCTGCGCCGTGGCGGCGGGGGACGTTAACGGCGACGGCACCGGCGACCTCATCATCGGGGCGCAGTTTGGCGACGGCTCCGGTACCGGCACTAGCTGCGGCGCCGGCCAGGTGGGCGACCGCTGCGACGCCGGGGAGACGTACGTCATCTACGGCGGCGGATCCCTGCCCTCCACCATCGACCTGAGCACCACCAACGCCGACCTCACCGTGTACGGCGACGATCCCGTTGATATCTCCGGCGTTTCAGCGGCGGCGGGGGACATCAGCGCCGACGGTACCGACGACCTGATCATCGGCGCGCACGCCGCCGACCCGGCCGGGGGCAGCGACGCTGGGGAAACCTACGTCATCTACGGAGGGCCGGAGGCCACGCCCACGCCCACGCCCGCAGTTACGCCCACGCCCACGCCGACCTTGACGCCCACGCCCACAGCTACTCTCACGCCCACGCCCGCTCTGACGCTGGGCGCGCTTCTCCCGTTCCAGGGCTGGCTGGCGGAATACGGGCCCGTGCTCCTGAACGCGGCGCAGCTCGCCGCTGACCACATCAACGATGCCGGTGGCGTGCTGGGGGGAGAGGTTCAGATCGTCCAGGGGGACACAGAAAGCGACCCCGCGACTGGGGTCTCGGAAGCGCTTCGACTTATTAACACCGAGGGTGCGAGTGTCATTGTGGGCGCCGCCGCCAGCGTGGTAAGTCTGCCGGTCGCCGAGCAGGCCACCGTCCCCAACGGCGTCCTCCAGATCTCGCCCGCCTCGACTTCGCCTGCGCTCACCGCGCTCGCGGACGACGACCTCCTGTTCCGGACTGCCCTCTCGGATGCAGCGCAGGGGAAGGTCCTGGCAGAGCTGGCCTGGGAGCTGGGCTACGTGACCGCCTCCACGCTGTACATCGACGACGCGTACGGGCAGGGGCTTTCGGGCGCGTTTGTGGACAGCTTCCGGTACCTGGGGGGCGACGTGCTCGCAGCGGTTCCGCATGCTCCCGGGTTGCCCTCGTACCTGGCCGAGTTGGAGGAGGCCACCGCCGGCGGTCCCGACGTGCTGGTGGCGATCAGCTACCCGAATGCTGCCACCGTCTATCTGACGGAGGCCATTCAGGGCGCTCTCATTGACCAGTTCCTGTTCGTGGACGGCACGAAGTCCGAGGACATTATCGACGACGTGTGCGCGGTCGCCGGCGCGGGATGCCTGGACGGCACATACGGGACCGCGCCAGCCAAGGTGGACAGCCCGGCCGGGACGGCTTTCGACACTGCCTATGAGTTGGAGTATGGTGAGCCGCCGCCGCTGTACTACGCGAGGGAAGCGTATGACGCCGTCATACTGGCGGCTCTCGCGGCGGAGGCGGCGGGGTCGAGCGATCCATCGGCGATCCGCGATGAGCTCAGGGACATCTCCAGACCGGGCGGCGAGGCCGTGGGTTTGGCCGACGGGGGCATAGCCTATGCGCTCGGACAGGTCGGACTGGAGCAAGAGGTCGACTATGAGGGCGCCTCAGGCTGTGTGGACCTGGATGCATACGGCGATGTCGCCTGCGGGGCGATCGAGATATGGCGTATCGAGAGTGACAATATTGAGACCGTCCGCATAGACCCGTTTGAACCGACGCCTGGCATCTACGTGGTGGACTCGACGGGCGACGGCGGGGACAGCAGCCCAGGTGATCTCTTCTGCGACGACGGGTCGGGCGACTGCACCCTGCGCGCCGCAATCCAGGAGGCCAACGCGGACGGCATCAGCCCTGGCGCCATCCACTTCAGCATCGGTGGCGGGGGCGTGCAGACCATCACGCCAGGCAGCGCCCTGCCCACTATCACGCAGCCGGTGACCATCGACGGCACCACCCAGCCGGGCTACGCCGGCGCCCCCATCATCGAGCTGAACGGCAGTAGCGCAGGCGCGGGAGTAAACGGACTGCAGATTAGCGCCAGCAACAGCACGGTGCGGGGCCTGGCCATCAACCGATTTGGCGGCAACGGTATCGCAATCACGGGGCCTACCTCAGGTGTGCACATTGAGGACAACTACATCGGTACCGATGTCACCGGCAGCCTCAGCGTGGGCAACGGGTCCAGCGGTCTGGATGTGAACGGCTACGGCTACCACGTTATCCAGAACAACGTAGTTTCGGGCAACACCTTGCACGGCATGGTGCTACGGGACTGGAACAGCCAGGTCCTCGGCAACTACGTCGGCATAAACGCCGCCGGCACCGCTTCCTTGGCAAACAACTGGGATGGCATCCGTGTCGGAGGGCATCAGAACGCCATCGGCCCGGCGAACGTACTCTCCGGCAACGGCTACAACGGCGTCGGCTTCCAGGGTACCGGCGCCCACCAGAACCAGGTGCAAGGCAACTTCATCGGCACAGATTCCACGGGACAGGAGCCGGTGGGGAATGGGTCGCGCGGCGTGAGTATGACGCTTGGCGCGTCGCAAAACACCGTCGGCGGCCCGGCTCCCGCCGCCCGCAACGTCATCTCCGGCAACGACGGTGATGGCCTTTACATAATCGGTTCCGGTTGCACGGACAATGTGGTGGAGGGCAACTTCATCGGCACTGACGTCGGCGGTTCCTCGGCCCTGGGCAACTCCGGCAGCGGTGTCGCCGTCGACGCCGGGCCCAGCAACACCATCGGCCTGCCGGGGGCTGGCAACGTCATCTCGGCCAATGCCGGCTACGGCATCCTCATCATCAATGCCACCGACAACCAGGTGCAGGGCAACTTCATTGGGATCGACTTCACGGGTACCGTGGACTTGGGGAACACCCTCTCCGGCGTTGGCATCGTAAATAGTGCCTCCTCCAACACCATAGGTGGCACGACGCCCGGGGCAGGGAACGTCATCTCAGGCAACGGCGCGCATGGCGTCGGGATCGGCGGCGGCACGCCGACGGGGAACCAGGTGCTTGGCAACCTCATCGGAACTGACCTCAGCGGCACGCTGGCTCTCGGCAATGGAGCCCACGGGGTAGGTCTGGGCACCGGCGCGTCCAACAATGTCATCGGGGGGACGGCCACCGGCGCGCGCAATACTATCGCCCATAACAGTGGCGACGGCGTGTCCGTCGAGTCCGGCACCGGCAACGCCATCCGCGGTAACTCCATCTTCTCGAACACGGGCCTTGGCATAGACCTGGGACCCGATGGTGTGACCCCTAACGACGCGGGGGACGGGGATACCGGCGCCAACAACCTGCAGAACTTCCCTGTCATCAGCTTGGCCACCAGCGGCAGCACGGCTGTCCAGGGGACGCTTAACAGCACGCCCAGCACCCAGTTTGTTCTCCACTTCTCCTCCAATACCTCTTGTGACGGCTCCGGCAACGGCGAGGGCGAAAGCTTCCTCGGGTCCACGACGGTGATGACCAACGCTAGCGGCAATGCGTCCTTCACAGTGGCTTTCCCGCAGACCGTGCCTCCTGGCCGATTCATCACCGCCACGGCGACAGACCCTGGCGGCAACACGTCGGAGTTCTCTGCGTGCATCCAGGTGGCGAGCGTGCCCATACCGACGCCCACCCCAACACCCGCGCCCGTTATCAACCGCCTTGCCGGCACTGCGGGCAAATTCGACTTCAAGGGTGATGGGGGTCCAGCCCGGGACGCCTGGCTGAACGCTCCGCACGGGTCTTTCGAGGTCACCAGTTCCGATACCCTATACTTCGCGGACACCGGGAACAACCGCGTCCGCCGTATCCATCCCAACGAGCCGACCGGCACCATCACGACCGTCGCCGGTGGCGGCTCCTGCACACCGCCCAACGTCGGCGACGGCGGCCCAGCTACCAGCGCCTGCCTCAACAACCCCTACGATGTCTTCGTGGACGGCCCCGGCAACCTGTACATCGCCGACACAGGCAACAACCGCATCCGCAAGGTGAACACGGCGGGCATCATCTCCACCGTGGCCGGCGGGGGCCCCGGCTGCGCCGAGCCCTGTTTGGCCACGCTTCAGGCCCTCGACGGCCCCCGCGGCGTCGCCGTTGACGCCTCCGGCAACATCCTCATCGCCGATACCGAGAACCACCGCATCCGCCGTGTCGACGCCGCCTCGGGCATCATCACCACCGTCGCCGGCGACGGCACAGCCGGCTTCAGCGGCGATGGTGTCCCGGCCACCGCCACGCATCTCAACCGACCACACGATGTCTACATGTATGGAAGGTCTGGCGACTTCCTCATCGCCGACACCATGAACAACCGCATCCGCCGGGTCGATGGCTTCACCGGCGTCATCCTCACCTTTGCCGGGAGCGGTCTCGCCAGCTTCGGCGGCGACGGTGGCCCGGCTGCTCTAGCCCACCTCAACGGCCCTGAGGCGGTCGCCGTCGACCCCACAGACTTTCGCTTACCCAACGTCCTTATCGCCGACACGCAAAACCACCGCATTCGCCGCGTCAACGGCCACACGTCGGTGATCAGCACCATCGCTGGCAACGGCACGCCCGGCTCGGGCGGTGACGGTGGGGACCCCGCTTTGGCCCAGCTAAACTTGCCTGCCGGCATCGCCGTCGGTTCCCTTACGGGCTCTGACACCGGGAGCAGCACGCTCCGCGCAATTGACCCCACCACCGGCGAGCCGGGCGGCAAGTTCTCAGGCTTCTCGTGCACCGTTGGCAGCGTCTCCACCGCCGACTGGGTCCTGGTGGGCTTCGTCCTTGGTCTGATACTCGCTCGGCGGCGGGTCCGTGGCCTCATTCTCTGGATCCGGGCAGCGGCCGCGCCGGCCGCTCGGCGAGGGCCAATCGGCTAGGGCCGGAGGGAGTTCATGCGGGGTATCCGGTTCTTCTTCCCAGCGGGCTTCGGCACTTTGGCTGCCGCAGGCCTGGCGGTCGTCTTGTCGCTGGTGCCTTGGGACGGCGCCCGCACGGCCCATGCTGATCCGAGCTCGGTGGCATGGGAGGTGACCTTCGATGAGACGAGTACTACCTCGTTCGCCGACCACGACGGTAGGCTCGAAGAAGGAGAGAGCCCTGACACCATAACCACCGTATCGCTTGACACCACGCCCGGGCCCGCCAACGAGTCCTTCTTCGACCTGGTCGACACCGTCTTTGAGGGCTTCACCCCGGCCTACGGCGCCGCCGTTGCCGACGGCGCCCGGACGGGGACCATGTCGTTCAGTGTAGAGTCCAACCTCGTCGCCCCGCTGACGAGCAACGTCAGCTCAGCCACCGGCCAGCCGCCCAAATGCGCCGCCGGCATCGCCAGCCTGAGCGCCACGTTCAATATCTTCGACGCCGACCTGGGGACGGGCACCGACGCCGACCACGGCCTCGGAGCAGGGATCATATCGGAGCAGGACCTGGACGGCGACGGCCATCGCGAGACGGAAGAGGACAACTTCCTGGCGGGCGGCTCACCAGGTCACAACGGCCTGGCTGACGGCATTGACCTGCTTCCGGACGCCCTGGCTAACTACCTCATCCCGAGCCTGGGTCTCGGCTCTCCTATCGCGCGCTCCTTCGGTGTCGCCACCGTTTCCGCAGCACTTGGCGTCACCACGGACGTCAACTTCCTTCTCTATCACCTCGGCGGCGGAGAGTATCTGACCCTGACCATCCTCGGGTACCCAGGCATCCCCAGGCAGCAACCATCGGCCGCCAACCTCACAAGCCAGACGGTCATCACCTGCCCGCCTTTCACGTCCACCGTCCGCCTGTTCGGCCTGACCCAGGACAACCCCGTCGGGCCGCCGGTGGCGCAGCGGACGGCAATAGCCGATACTCACAATTACGAGATCTTGGTCTCGACGGGGGACAACTATGACGGCGACGCGGCGGCCAACCCCTACGACAGCTGTCCGGCGGTGGTGAGTGTCAACACGGACCTGCCGGCCGCCAAGGACCCCGACAACGACCGCTGGGACAGCGCCTGCGACCCCCGACCAGGCAGCGCCGACAACGATGGCGACGCGTCGGTGGGCCCCTACAACCTGCCTGTCGTTGGCACCTTCCCTCTGAAGCCGGGAAACTGCAACATCGCGGCGGTTCCGGCCTTCACCGGTGGCTGGGAGTGTGACCAGGACGTCGACGGCGACACGTTCCTGAACACCGCGGACAACTGCCCCACGGTGCCTGACGCCGACGTGGACAACGCCGACGAAGATGGCAACCCGCTGACGGGCATCGACTGGCAGTTGGACAGCGATGCCGACGGTGTCGGCGATGTCTGTGATCCGGCGCCGAGGATCAAGGGTGACGGCTCGGGATACGCCATGGATGCCTACCCACATGGCTTCCCCGGTGAGCCCGGCGGCTACGGCGACCACGACCGGATCTGCAACGACCAGTTCACTGTTCCGGGAACCGAGGGCACCAGCGATGCCGTGTGTGTGGACACGGTTGATTCTGGGAACGATGGCACCCCCGACTTCCTGGACCGGGACGGTGACACGGCTTACGACAGCGGTGAGCCCATCGACACCGACAGCGACGCCGACGGTGACGGCTACAGCGATGCCTGCGAGGCGGTTCGTGGCAGCGACCCGCTGGATGCCTCTTCGATCCCAGCTGGGTCGCTGCCCTCGCGCGACTGCGACGGCGATGGTGTGTCGGACGAGGATGAAGAGGCACTGGGTCTTAACCTATTTGTCAGCGATACCGATGGCGAAGGCTGCGCCGACGGCGAGGAGCTGGCCGGTGCCCCTGCACCCAAGCCCGGCTCCACGGGCGCCTACAACCCCCTGGCGTGGTATGACTTCTACGACGTGCCGGTGCCAGTTAGGCCGGACCCCCAGGCTAACGGTACGAGGAACAAGGCCATCAACTTCCAGGACGTGCTGACGGTTCTCGCCTACGTGGGCACCTATGACGGCGATGGTGGTGTGCCGAACCTGAACGGGGTGTCCTACGACAGCGAGAAGATGGGTGCGGGGACGAAGGCTGGTCGGGACTACGACCGCTCGCCCAGTCCACCCCCGAGCCCGCCCAACGACGCCGGGCCTCCCAGCGGGGCGGTGAACTTTCAGGACGTGCTGGTGGTGCTGGGGCAGATAGGGCTTGCCTGCAGCGGGGCGCCGTAGGGGTCCTCCTAGGGCGGTGGGAGCCCGTGCCTTGAGGGTAGCCCATAGGCCCAGCCGCCCGCGGCTCATACGTGCGCGCGCCTGTGCCGGCGACCAGAGGTGCCCCTTGGGTTATGTACGAAGCCACCCAGGATGCAGGGTCGGCTTTAGCGTAGTCAGAGCTAGCTATAGCTGGCACTGGGCGGTCGCGGGCCCGCCACCAAGAAAGCCCCGGACCCGCAGGGCTCCACAACCTTCGCTGCCTCTTCTCTAGAGCGCCGGACGGGTGAGGGTGCCCCTGCCTGTCATGCAGATGGCGACGATATCGAGCCGGTTCAACTGACCCATGTCGCTCACCTCGGGGAACCCGGGGGCGAACCCCTTCCACATAGGAAAGGGCTGCTGGGCCCACAGCGCCGCCAGGTTCTCGGCCGGAGCGACAAGTTCCGCCAGGTCGGCGGGGTCTATCTCGTCGCCCGTCCAAGTCTCGAAGTTGCACCCGGCTAGCAGGTTCACCGTTTCCTCGGGCGCACCTATCAGAACCGTAGCGATGGCGGACACGTCCGGGTTGGAGTCAACGAAGCAGGTCAGAGTCACCTCTACCCCTGTCGCAGCCGCCGATCTCGTAGGGAATAGGGCGAGCGACACCTGGCCCGGGTTGTCGCTCTGCAGGCTGCCCGTAGTGCCCGTCTGGGGTATGATCGCCAGCACAGCACCCTTGGGCTCGGCGGTGCAACTTACCGTTTGCCCGCCGAGGGGGCGCAAGCCGTCGTCGACGACCGCCACGCTCAACTCCCCCCCTCCAATCCCTATCACGTCCGGCGCCTCCACGAACAGGATGGCCGCCGCCAATCCGGTCAGGGTAAGGTTGCTACTCCTGAGGACGCCGCCACCCGATTGCTCGGCGGTGATCGTAGCCACGCCCGACTCTCCCGCGCCCCACAGGGCGTAGGTCACCACGCCATTGGGTGCAAAGTCCAGGTCGCACCAATCGGGCGGGAGAGGCTCAATGGCGACCGGGTAGCCCCTGGTGTCGGCTACCGGGCCAGGATGGTCGCGGACGTCCACAGAATCGCCTGCGTCACAACCAGGGCTGATGGTGGCAAATGGCCGGTATGTTGGTGGTCCCGCCGGCGCTGCGGCCACTGCGAGCGAGCCGATATCTCCCACAGACGCCACTGACAGTAGGCCTAAGTCCGTCTTGAAGCTAACCCGGTCGTCGACAGGCCCGCTTGTGTCGCCGCCGCAGCTGTAGAAGGGTATGTCGTTCATCCGGAGCTCTGCGGTTGGCGTGGTTGGGCTGCGCAGCGCCCCCGATTGAACAAAGCCGAAGAAAAACCAGTCAAACAGCTCCTCCCAGGTCACTTCCGGGGACGCCATGGCGAGGCCAAGTCCCGGCTTGGCGATCGAGGCCGCAGCCCGGCCGGTATAACGACCGACATCGTCGCACCGGTAGAAGACCAGCACCGGGGCGGCCGCAGCGGCGCCAGTCAGAGGCGGAACCAGCAGCAACGTTTCCACGAAGGCCACCTGCACCGTGCGACAGTCCCCGATGGCGTCACAGGCTGTCACAGCGATCACCTCGTTCTCCCCACCCCCTGTGACCCCAACCGCCACGTGCTGGACGAAGGTGCCCGGTGCCTCGAAGAGAGGTTCGGTGAGGTCACAGGTGGTGTCATCTTGGCAAAGCAACGTCTGCTCACCGTTGGCCGTGAAGGTAGCGGCCACGCTCCTGCCCGGCGGAAACACCTTGCTCATCGTGAACTCGATGGGTAAGACATTCTGTCCCTCGTCCATCGGGCACGAAACGCCTTCGCAGAAGGCGTCGACGACGGCGAAGCTGCCGGGGCCGCTGGCCGGCGCCACGGCTGGCAGAAGTTGTTCCGTGCCCAGCGAGAGCCCAGGAATGGGTACTGTCGCCGGCAGAGCCGAGGGCAGAGCGGCGATCCCTCCCACTGAGAAGTCCGCCCTGCTTCGCTCAACCGGAAGCCCCGGTCGCAAGGGGGCACCAAGCGCTGCAAGCGCTGCAAGCGCCGCCACCAGCACCAGCAGTGCTATTCTCCCGGGGTTCTCCATCTTGGGTCGGCGGCAGGCGCCGCGGGCATTCCTTCCTGCATCGACAACCTACACTTGCCAATCTGCGCTGTACAGGGCTCGAGCATGGCTACCGTGGACACGATTGTCCGTCGGTCGCGCTGTGCCCGCCTAGCTCGCTCAGGCGCACGCCTGCACCGGGTGCGGCCGCTCACCGGCAGCGATGCAACCGCTATCCTAGCGCGGCACACAGCGTGTGGATGCGCTCCAGCGCGCCCCCCCATACCTGGACCTTTGACGTGAAGAATAGGCCCTACGTTGATCAGTGTGAACAAGGTTAAGGATCCTCGGCAGAAAGGTCCCGCCGTTCCGATAGCCGTAAGCCCTGCGCTTCTCTAGCTTCACCGCTGGATATGGCGCACCGGTGCCGGCGCCGCAAGGTTCCGGCTACTGGGATTCTCGATGAAGCTATCACCGGGGTCCCTCGATGCACGCGAGCGCAGAGTAGCTGCCAGTCAGACAGATTGTCAATGGGCGAGCCAAGCCAATCCACGACTTGCCCGCTTGTCCAAGCAAACATGGGGCCCGTGAGCGCCGACTGGGATTGCGAGCGTACGATTGGCGGACAATACGTGCGCGATCGACGATTGGCTCCGGTCGTGAGCGGCAGCCCGCAGCCTAGCGGCTCATAGCATGTCGCTTCACGCCTCTACCTTAACCCCGGGTGAAAACCGGGGGCGGCCTCCGCGACCGCCCCCTTATGCTAGTGAACCTGGGCTATCGGCCCCCCTACGGCGGCCCGCTGCAGTCGAGCCCCACCTGGCCCAGCACCACCAGCATGTCCTGGAAGTTCACCGCACCGCTGGGCGGCCCGGCGTCGTTGGGCGGGTTCGGGGGTGGGCTGGGCGAGCGGTCGAAGCGACGCCCCACCTTGTCCCCCGCGTCCACCACCGTGTCTCCATTCCAGTCGCCGTCCTTGAGGCTGTCGTACGAGACCCCCTGAAGGTTCGGCGCCCCAGCGTCCCCGTCATAGGTGCCCACGTAGGCCAGAACCGCCAGCACGTCCTGGAAGTTGATTGCCTGGTTCCTGGGGCCATTGGGTTGGATGTCCGGCCTCACGGGCACCGGCACGTCGTAGAAGTCGTACCAGTACGAGGCCCGGGGGTTGAAGCCCGGCATGAGCAAGTACTCGCGACCGTCCCTACAGCCGTCGCCATCCGTGTCGGGGTTCCGCGGGTCAGTGCCGATAACCTGGCTCTCTTGGTCGTCAGCCAGGCCGTCGCCGTCGGTGTCACACGGACCCGTGGTCCAGGGGGTGAAGTCCACATTGTCACTTACGGCGTCACCGGTGCCGGAGGGGTTGGCCGTCGGATGGTACGGCCCGCTGCAGGAGCCCCACCAGTTGTTCTCCGCGTCGGCGACGCCGGCGGAGACGTTGTTCACACCGTAGATGACGTTGCCCCAAATCAGGTTGTTGTGGATTTCGGCGCCACTGTCGTCGACACCGACCTGGTTCGCGGTGATGGCGTTGCCCGTAACCGTGGCCGTCCCCTGGTAGACCATGATCCCCGCCGCCGTGTAGCACGCGTCGTAGTACGCCTTGTCGTCATTGGTCCCAGGCCCGGCGCAAGCGCCCGTCCCCAGGGTGTAGACATGGTTGGACACGCTGTTGTTCTGGATCCTTGCCACCGCGTTGGGGCCCACCTGAATGCCGTTCTGAGCGTTGACCTGCCCGGCGCCACCACCCGTCACGCTGTTGCCGGAAACGGTCACGTTGGTGCCGGTGTTGTCGTCCGCCGCCTTACCGACGGTGATCCCGTTCTTCGCGTATCCCGACACCACGTTTTCCTTGACTGTTCCCGTCACGGATAGGCGGAGCTTGATCGCGTCATAGCCGCCCGTGAACGTGTTGTCGTGCACATTCAGGTTGACGGTGCCCATGGCATGCAGCCCGCTATTGGACGCGTCGGCGATGGGAGCCGATATGTTGTTGTCCGGGCCCACGTCGGCGGAGACGAAGGTGGTCCCGGCCACCGGGCTTGCCAGATAGACACCGTTGTGCCACCCAGAGATGGTGTTGCCCGTGATTGTGGCCGCCACACTTCCGGCCGGGCCATACTCCGGGGCATCACCGATGGCCACGCCGTCCCCTGTTCCACCTGTGAGCGAGTTGTCCCCTATGGTGATGGCCAGAGAGGCCGCCGAATGATAGGTGGCGCCCCCGATTCCAACGGTGTCTGAGCCGCCAACCGTGTTACCTGTGAAGGAGGCCGTCCATGTTCCGGCTTTGGTGGCTTGAGCATACAGGCCCACCTTCCCGCCAGACACGGTGTTGCCGCTGGCCGACCCGTTGCCGTCCTGGAAGACCACCCCGATCTGGTTGTTGGTCAGGGGGTTGCTTGCGGCTGAGCTTGTTCCGCCGGAGTCAATGAACATGATGCCGGCGCCCCACCACGTTTCGGGCAGATAGAAGTTGTTACTCACGGTGTTGCTGTTAACTGTCCCCACAGCACCATCAGCAACGACTATGCCGTTCTGAACTTCGTCTCCATCGGGCAGAGGTCCTCGTCCAGTGACGGTGTTGTGGTGGATGGTGACCGTGAGCGTGGTTCCGGCGGTCTCGATGCCGTTCTTGTCGTAGTTTGTGATGGTGGAGCCTTTGACCTCGGCGGAGGCGGTGTTGGTTCCGGCGGACAGGTAGATGCCGTAGCCGCGAACGGCGGTGCCGCTAGTGCCGACCGTCATGTTCGTCACATTCACGGTGTCTATCGTGCCGCCCGTCTCGCGGTAGAAGATCCCAGCTACGTAGTCTGCGCCTGTAGGTTTGGCAGTGACGCCCCCTCCGTCGACCTTCAGGTTCTTCACTGTGACGTTACTGCCGCTTGGGACATTGGCGACAATGATGCCTGCAATCTGTTTCAGGCCACCCCCCCAATGTCCGTCGAGCACTGTTGTGAGCTTGGCATCGGAAGAGGGCAGGACAACCGTAGAGTCTCCAGCACCTTGGAGGGTCAGGCTCTTACCGATGACCACCTGCTCGTCGTACGTGCCCGCTGCCACGTTCACTGTGCTGCCAGTCACCAGGTTGACACCCTCCTGGATGCGCCCGGTGGCGCCGGTCTGGGGGCTGTCGTCGTCCACGTTCAGGGTCGAGAAATCGCCCTGGAAGCCAGGCGTAGCAGGTTCCTTGTCGGTGCTGCTGTCCAGCCAGGGAGTGTAGTCCACGTTGGCGCTGACCTGGCCCGCTACACCGACAGGTGTCTGGGTGCCCCACCAGTTGGCGGAGGCGTCGACGAGGGGGGCCGTGCTCTTCACACCCTTTGTGTTAGCCGTGAGGCTGTTGTTGAAGACAGTCGCCACGCTCGTGTCAGAGGCGCGCGCGCCGACGACCACACCAATCGTGGAGCCCGAGATGAAGTTCTCGGTGATGGTGGCCTGCGTTCCGGGGGCAAAGAACGTGGTGACTAGAACGCCGGCAGAGATGGAACCGTCTTTGGCAACGCCGGTGTTGCCGCTGATCGTGTTGCGGGTGACGGTTGCGTGTGCCCCACCGCCAACCTCGACCCCGTAGTCGAGCCAGTCGCCGGCCTCCTTGCCAGTGTAGGTGTTTCCACTGATCACTCCTGCTGTCACGCCCGAGCCGAAGACGAACATGCCAATTCGCCCGATGTTCGTGAAGCTGTTATCGCGCACCGTCATGCTGGCGGTGTCAAACACGATCCCTGTGCCCTGATAGGCGGGCCCGGAGGGTTCGTAGAGAATGTTCTGGAACGTGTTGCTCTCGACGGTCCCCGAACCATGCGATCGGATCGCCTGCCAGATCTTGTGTCCGGCGCCATCCAGCACGACGTTGTTCAGGTTGAAGGTGACGCCAGAATTGACGAGGAACCAGCCCCTGCTGTCCCCGGAGGCGGCTGTGTCCTGTGCGGGCTTGATGACCGGCTTGTTAGCCGGATCACCCGTGATCGTGAGACTCTTGCTGATGACGATCTGTCCGGCCTCCGTGTACGTGCCCGGTGCCACGCTAATGGTGTCGCCACTGCTGGCGTTGGCAACAGCGTCCTGGATTGTGGTGTAGTGCGCGTTGCCGATCGTAGATGAGATGTCCCATTCGCTAACGACGATGTCGCCCTGACCACGGTCTACTCCGCGCTGCTCCATGCCAAAAAACGCCATGACAGTGTTGGGATCCTTCATGTAGGCGCGTGACATCATGTCCCAAGACATCTGACCGTCATGCGCTGCATCCGTGAAGGGAGTAGAGGGCGATGACCAACTCGAGCCGCCATCGGTGGAGTAGACGTACTCCACAGGCTGGCTACCGTCTGAGTACCAGGGGCTGTGGAAGACGATCAGGTCATCAGTACCCCCGCCGGCCCCGTACATCAGGATGGACGGGTCAGATGATCCACCGCCGGAGGGAGCACTTGTGATACTACTGGCAGCCGGCCATGGGGTGTTGTCCGGAGTAGTCGTCGAAGTGTACAGTACGCTGGACCAGTCGGTGCTCACAAGGTGGTAGGTACTGCCCGATTTGATGACCCGTGGAATCTGGTAACCAGCGCTAGCCCCGATCTGTGTGACCGAACCGTCCCACGTATCAGTGCTACCGTGATACTTGATGAATCCTATACCTTTGCTCTCATTCTCGATTCCATAGAACAGGCGTATGTCATCGCCTTCGGCTATGGCATCGACATGAAATGCGCCAGTCTGGTAGGTTCCATCGAAGATCATTGATTGGGCAGACCAGCTTCCGCCCGAGTAGGTAGTAGCGTAGATGTCTCCCTCAAGAGACTCAATGTTCGCACCGATGACCCAGATCTTCCCATCCGCCTCGGTGATGGTCGCGCTTCGGAAACTAGCGTTCGCGCTGATGGCCGCCGCATCCAGCACCTTGGCGGCCGCTGACCAAGTCGCGCCGTTGTCGGTGGAAGTCTGGTGGTAAATGTCATACTTGAGATCGTCGGGATTCCCACCCGCAGTGAATGTGGTCTGCGAGCGGGAGTATATGAGATACCAGGTTCCGCTCGAGGCCTCAAGCAACTGAGGGTCACGCTCATAGTACCCATTGCCGCTAGCATTGCCGGTGTTGGTGACATTCTTCGCCGGGCTAACGTCAACGGTGGCGGAGGCCGCTGTCGCAGGGTTTACGTGGTCCCCGGTCGCCGCCAGAACGCCTATCACAGAAGCCACCATGGCCAGTACAAGCCAGCGTATCGCCTTCATGGAGATGCCTCCTATCAACAATGACCGCTATCGCGCGGGATCCGTTGGCGGCGCGGCGCCACCTAGCTGGTGGTCGAGGACGGCGGGCCGCGCCGACTCCCAACAGAGCACGCCTGACCTCCAGGACAGCTACATACGTAGGCCTGGCTGCCTTCGGGGGGGTGGGCGGACATACCGTACCCTCCCGGCACACTCACCGCGGCCGGAAGAACCGTAAACTGGACGAGACTGGTGGCGGGGATGATCTGCGGCTGTCTCGCCTCGTACTAACTGGCGGGGCAATCGCTCCGGCGGTCCAACTGGATGAAAGAGGGACGCCGCACTATGTGGGCTCCCCGCGCAGACTATCACGCCTCATCCGAGGACTGCATGCGTATTTGTACGTAGTCGAGGGCTTTATATGCTGTCGGATGTGGGTTCCTACCTGCTCTTGTCGCATGCCAAGCAGCCACCCATTGGCACTTGACACGGCCAGCACGCTAGGCCACGCTCCCTGGGTTCCTGGCTGATTGCCGAGCGGCTTCTCTCGCCGAACTTCGCGGTCTCCACGAGATGGGGAAACCCGACTTCTCGCTGCGTAGAAATCCGTATCGACGACGCGTGCCACGGTGGATACGCTTCCGAGGCGCGGAAGGGATGCCTCGCACCTCGAGACCAGCCTGGGCCTGAGGAACAAGGGCGGCCTGGGAAGGGATTCCTGGCCTTCCTCGAACCCAAGCTGGTCGGCTTTTCTGGATGGGCGGAGGTGGTTGGGGTTCTGCCACGGTGGGTTGCCGTGGGCCTTAGTGGGGCTCAACCGTCGGATAGCCGCGCTAACGGGAGCAGTGTTTGCTGCGTACCGAGGGGGAAGGCAGGCCTCGGTCCGAATCACCAACTAGGCCTTCTCGGAGAGCTTGCACGCTTGCCTGTGTGCGAGAAGCAACGCCGATTTTCTGAAGGATATTCTCAACGTGCTTGCTGGCCGTGCGAGGGCTGATACCCAACTGGAAGGCAATCTCCTTGTCCGCCCTTCCGGCTACCATGAGATAGAGGATGGTTAGCTCACGGAAGGTCAGGTCATAGGGATTCCCTCGGCGCACGGCGTGCTCTACCCTGCTCTCCAGCTCTTCCCTCGCCGCCTGCGCCGCCTCCTCCGCCCGCTTGCGCTCAGAGATGTCCCGCACGACACCCACCCTGACCTGGCGCCCCTCGTAGGAGGCGGTTTTGGCGCAGATCTCCATCGGGAAGGTCGTTCCGTCCTTCCTGAGGCCCCACACCTCGTAGGATTCCCCATATCCTGAGAGAATCTGCTGCCGCGCCAGATCATGACAGTCGGGCGCAAGCAAGCCAAAGAGGTCCATCCCGATGAGCTCAGAAAGCTCATATCCATGAATTGCCGCTGCCCGCGAGTTGGCATCCAAGACTCGATCACCGTCGTGGATGACGATTCCCTCAAGGGTGGCTTCCGACAGTCTGCGGAAGCGTTCCTCGCTCTCCCGGAGCGCCTCCTCCGCCCGCTTCCGCTCGCTGATGTCGGTACCGACGGCTATGCCACCGCAGACCCGCCCGTACTGGTCGCGCAGAGGACCATAGTGGCCCTCAAAGGTGAACCCTGCCAGTTCCACCGTCGCCGTGAACGATTCACCTGCGAGGGCGCGCCGTACGGCGTCGATGACCTCGGGGACATCCCGGTACACGTCGAAGACAGAGCGGCCCACGTTCTGGCCTGGCCTGAGTCCCAGGCGGCTCAAGCCTCTGCCTTCCTCAACCGTGAACACGCCCTCGCGGTCAATCGCAAACAGGACGACCGGTGCGTTCGTGACGAGGCTACGGAGGCGTTCTTCGCTTTCGCGGAGCGCCCTTTCCGCGCGCTTGCGCTCTGTTATGTCTCTCGCGATGCCCTCGATTCCGACCACCACACCATCTCGATCACGAAGCAGGTGGCTGCTTACCGAAGCATCTATGAGTCTCCCGTCACCGGTCTTCAGGCGGACCTCGTGGTCAATGACCCTCCCCTGCTCCAGGAGTATGCTCAGGAAGGCTGACCGCCCCTGCGGATCCTCATAGACATCCGACACTTGGGCTCCAATCAGCTGCTCGGCGTCGTATCCCCACCACTCTACTGACGGGCTGATTTCTGTGAAGGCGCCGTTCATGTCCGCCCGGTAAAAGACATCGTGCACGTGCTCGAAGACCTGGCGGTACTTAGCTTCACTCTCCCGCAGGGCGTCCTCCGCCCGTCTACGCTCGGTGATGTCGCGTGCAATGGCCAGGACCTCATCGTTGCCACTGACGGCGATTCGACCCTCAAAGTCGCGTAGGTTTCCGTTCGGCAAAGGAACCGGAATCTGGTACTCAAAGACCTGCGTGTCTCCGGTTTGCAGTGCCCGCTGGACGTGGCCCACGGTTTGCCGAGCGAGATCTGCCGGCAGCACCTCGTGCACCGTCCTCCCCAGGAATTCAGCGACAGGCATTGCCGGCTCCTGGCCCTTTGCCGGAATGAAGTCAAGAAAGCGGCCTTCCTTGTTGAAACGGAAAATCATATCCGGTATCGCGTCTAGTAGGGCCCGATATTGCGCTTCGGTCCCTTGCGCGGCTCCTTCCGCTCGCGCATGCTGTGTCGGTCTCCTCGCCCGGCTACGATCGATCCCCATAGCCCCGTCTTCACTTCCCCGACGGTGTCCTGGGTTCACTGCGAGCAATGCTCAAGTCGGGGCGCGCCTTGATTCCCGATCTCAGCAGCCCGCGTGCTATGCCCAGAACCTCCGCAAAGACCCGATCACCGGTTGCAGGCGCTACTCTTGTTCCGCAGTCTTGGCAGGTGCAACGAGGGCCAACGAAACTAAGTCCGCTTACGCTCTGCACGGCCCCACGTATATAGCTCCCGAGCAGCCCTATCCAGACGTGTGGCGTTCCGGGGCGTCTCCGACCCAAGGCTGCTGAGACGAAGCTGGTGGCGGGGATGATCCCTACTCGTCTCGCCTTGTGCTACCTGGCGGGGCAGTGGCTCCGGCGGTCCTGGCCGAGAAGTGCCGTACGTCGGTTATGTCGAGACGAGGCCTGAGATTACGCGTCGCGCGCCTATACGCCGTGCGCATCGATAGTGTACCACTCGTGTCAAGGGCTGAGCGGACGGGCCTAACGGCAAGGGTTGCGCGTCCTACCGCCGGGGCTCGATGGGCTCCTGCTGGATAATGCGGAAGTCGGCCTCGTCCAGGGGGGCCAGCTCGCCGCGCCGGTAGGAGTCGAACAGTTGGAAGAGGTCGCGTTTGTGGGGCCGCTTGCGCCCGATGGAGCAGGCCTGCCAGTCCTTATATGACTCGTCGCAGTAGCCCAGGCGGTGCTCGCCGCATTTGGGTTGGAGGTAGCGGGCCAGCTCCGGGAACTTGCGGTTCAGTTCGGCCCGCATCAACGACACCCTTGCGGAACTCCCACTGGGCGCGGGTGCAGAGGCGCAGGTCTGAGACGTGGAGAGCGAAGGATACTACCGCCGCCTAGCGGTGACCGTTCCCAAGGATATCATCTTCGAGGCCCTGAGTCTGGTGAAGCGGGCCGTCCATGAGGGCAAGATACGGAAGTCTAGGGGAGCCCTTTTCGTCGCCATAGTGAAGCGCGCGTGCGGCGACAGGGGTATCCCCATCGCCGTCAGCCAGCCCTTGTACGCCAGCCGTTTCGCGTCGTCAGGCTCTTGCGCCAACGAGGGCCAGCGGAGATAGTGGTCCCGTGGAAAGCACGCCGACACGCCATCGCCGCTCAAGGACTCACCTGCTGCCTCGCACGCCGCTTGGCTGGTGGGCGGTTCGGCTCTTGATACCGTTCGCGGCGCTCGTGTTGCCGTCGGTCGCTTTCGCAGCCTCGGACCACTGGTTGCCGTGGTCCCCGTTGGTGGGCTTCATCGGGCTCCTGGTCGGCGCGCTCGCGGGCGTAACCGCAGCCGTCGCCGTCGCCCGCCGCGGCGAGCGGGCGGTACTAGTGTTTCTTCCGCTCATTGTCTTGGTCTTCGTCGCTATCTTATTGGTCGGTGAGTTGGTCGACCACGTGTAGGGCCGCCTCTTCGTCGCCATCGTCAAGCGCGCCTGCGCCGAGCGGGGGGTTGTCTCAAAGTACGCCCTAAATGGGGCCAGGTAACACTTCCATAGATGTTGAACACGACCGACGACCCCCCACTTGGAGTCGCCGGAGTCCGAACCTGAGACTCCACATAACCGCAATTATACGCGGTCGATTGGCCTCAGAAGACCGACAGACCACTGTGGTAGTGGCCTGTAGTGTGCAACAATGCTCTCTATAGGTTTCCTCAAGACACTCAACGCTTCGACTTCGATATGACGCTTGGTGGCATCCTGGAGAACATCGTCGCGGACGCCCTCTTCATAAGCGTAACCGCAATAGGGGCGGCAATCATTCTGGTCGCGAGCCGATGGCGCAAACATGCACGACTTCTGCGTTTTCTTGGATGCACCGCTGAGGATTCCCTAATTGTAGTGTTCTTCTCGACGCTGGTTATCCGGCCTGGCGGAGCGCTTGACTTCAGGGGTATACCGAGGACGTATGCAGGACCGGCAGTCCCAGAGTCCGAATACCTTCTAGCGCGCACGGTCTCTGCGGCCGTGGAGACTCCTACGACTCACTTGCTGGCCCGCCTGCTCGTGCAAGCCACCCGATTAGTCCCAAACAAGCGGATGAGGCGCTGGCGAGGAGCAGGATTTGACCAAGCTTCGGGCGCGTGTCGTGAAATCTGGCGGATTCGTGGGTGTATACCAGGACTTCTCCGGAGGCCTGAAGGACGAGCAGTTCGACAATCTGGCATATTCCCTCATCCACAACATCGCCAATGTCCCTGACCACGCGCGGAGGTGGGCGAGAAGGAACGCGAGGGCTCTGGCGTCAGTCGATCGGGCCGTGGGCGCCTCGTTTGAGACTCGTGTAATGATCGACTTGTCGAACAACGACAAGCACGGTTACCCGCCAAGAAATCGTGGGCGTTCAGGTAGATCCCCTAGGCTGGTGAACGCGCGGCGAGTCCTACGCATGACGACGGGTAAGGAAAGGGGGTCAAGCGTCGCTATGACCTTCGCTCCAGACGGCACACCGCAGGTATCAGGTTCGGGATCAGCGAAGGCCATTCTGACGGGAGAGATTATAGACGACCAAGACGTTGATATCGGCGATCTCTACGACATGGCCAGCCGGGCCGTTGAAGATTGGGAGCGTATCCTGCAGGAGCTAGGCGCCCTGCCTGGATCGAATTCCCCGGCGGACGCTTGATTCCTCGGCGGGACTTGGCATACGGTCAGGGTAACAGAGCGTCTTCTTTCAGGGCAGGCCGTCGCGGGTTCGAGTCCCGTCCCCCGCTCCAGTCTCGCTCCGTTAACCCCCGGGCAAGTCGAGGTCTCTCTTCGTCGCCTCTGAGTAGCCCACGTGCCACTGTCCGGCGCTGCTCCTCGCCGAGTACCAGACCCGGAGTTTGCCCTCGTCGTACAGGAAGGCGGCCCTGTATATCCTCTCATCGTCCCAGCCGGAGCCTGGAACCAGGAGAGGAGCCGGGTAGACATCCCAGGTGAGCCCGTCCTCGCTTGTCGCCAGGCTCAGCCTGGAGCCGGCGAGGGGGGAATCGACGAAGAGCATCCAGTACTGTGACTCCCCTTCGAGGTAGGCCACATTGAGGTGCCACGGCGTGCCGTCGATGCCCACCCGCTGAAGAGCCGACCAGTTCACTCCGTCTTCGCTGGTTGCATGGACGACGTCGCCCGTGTCGCTGGCCATCCACATCTCGAAGGAGCCGCGCCGGTAGACGATGGCAGGGGACACGTAGAGGGGGTCCTTGCCTAGATCCCAGCTCATCACGGTCTGGGGGCCGCTCCAGTGGACGCCGTCGGACGACTTCATCAGGCGCAGGCGGTTCTCATTGATGGTGCCGCAGTACTGGGTGCGCTGCGATTCCATGTAGTAGAGATGCAACTCGTCGCTACGCGGATCATAGACGAGGTCGGGGTCGCTGTTGTGATCGCACGCTGGAGGTGAGACCAGGGGGTTCGTCAGGCCTGGCGGCACGAGCCATGTGGCGCCGTCATTCGACGCCACGATGCTGGGGTTCTCGCGGCCGGCGCTATCGTAGGTGTACGGCGTCATGGCCATCCAGTACTTGTACCCGTGCCAGCCGTCCGCAAAGTAGACGACGTCCGGATGCGTCGCCTGCCCTGAGCCGTCGTAGGTGGGGATCTCCTGAAAGGATGGGGCGTTGGCCAGTGCCGGGGGCCGCACTGGAGCTTCGGTGGGCGTCCCGCCGGGCAGCGGGGTCTCCGGCGAGGGCCCGGCCGTCTGCTCGGTTGGGGTGATGGCCGGCGCCTCCCGCTGACCTTCCCCGCAGGCCAGCACGATGAGCCCCACCAGCGATAGCAGCGCCAAGCAGACCCGCCACATCTGATTCGTCTCCCTCCCGGCCGTTCCGCCGCGAGGTCTCACGCTTCCCGTGCTAGAGTGCTCACGGGCGGCCTGGCGGTCAAGGGGTTGCCGGGATTGGAATCGACTACGAGGAGAGGAATTGCTAACATGCGGGGCTGTGTGATACCTTCCAGGCAGGTTCGGTCCCTTTCGCACTCCAATGCTTGTCTGGTCCCGGCGGCGAGGATGCCTGCCTGTCGGCAGGCAGGCCGGATGGAAGCGGCGGACAGGAGGTCTTATGGTTTCTGACTCCCTGATACGTCGACTGGAGCGGCAGGCCGCTGTCATCCGTCGGCACGCTATTGAAATCGCCACCGAGCATGTCTGCCACGTCGGCGGGGCGCTCTCCATAGCCGACGTGATGACGGCCCTCTACTTTCACGTGCTGAAGGTAGACCCGGCCAACCCGGCCTGGAAAGGCCGCGATTACTTCATCCTCAGCAAGGGTCACACTGTGCTTGCCTTCTATGCCGCGCTCGCCGAGCGTGGCTTCTTTCCGGTCGAGACGCTGCAGGCGTACGAGGCAAAGGGCGGTATACTGGCCGGGCATCCCACGCTCAAGGCGCCCGGCGTGGAGGTGGCCACCGGCTCGCTCGGTCACGGCCTCCCTATCGGCCTGGGGATAGCCATCGCCTGCCGGGTCGAAGGCGCCCCGAACCGCGTCTTCGTCGTGATGGGCGACGGAGAGATGCAGGAGGGCTCGGTGTGGGAGGCGGCGCTGGCCGCTCCCCGCTTCGGGCTGGACAACCTGGTCGCCATCATCGACCACAACCGCTTCCAGGCCAGCAATGCCGTGGACAACATCATCCCCGTCGAGCCGCTGGCCGACAAGTGGCGCAGCTTCCGCTGGGATGCTGTCGAGATCGACGGCAACGACATGGCCCAGGTCGTCGCTGCCCTGGAATCCGCCTCAGGCGGACCCAAGGCGGGCCGGCCGATGGCTATCGTCGCCCACACAGTGAAGGGCAAGGGAGTGCCCTGCCTGGAGAACACCCCGCGGGCCCACTACACCCGCCTGACGCCTGAGGAGGCGGCGGAAGGGCTCCGCGGCCTGGAGGTGGCACCGTGAACGGGTTGGGAGCTGCGAAATCCTTCCCTGATGTCCTGCTGGAACTGGGAGAGACGAACCCGGACCTCTTTGTAGTCAGCCAGGACGTGGGCCCCGTAGGTGCTTTCTCCCAGAAGTTCCCGGAACGTGCTCTGGACATGGGCATCACGGAGCAGAACCTGGTGGGCGTGGCGGCGGGCCTGGCAGCACGGGGGAAGCTGGTTTTCGTCTACGCCATGGCGCCCTTCGTCACCATGCGCGCCTTCGAGCAGGTGCGCACCGACTTGGCCTATAACGAGAAGAACGTCAAGATCGTCTCCATCTTCGGCGGCCTTGTCGCCGGCCCCTGGGGCAGCACGCATCACGCCATAGAGGACCTCGCCCTGATGCGGGTCATCCCGGGCATGACCGTCCTGGTACCGGCCGACCCCCACGAGACGGAGCGCTGTCTCCGTGCCGCCGCGGAGCTGGTAGGACCCGTCTATATCCGCATGGGCGCCTTCCTGCCCGTCCACGAGGAGGACTACGCTTTCCAGATCGGGCGCGCGATCCCGCTGCGAGAGGGCTCCGACGCCACCATCGTCGCCACGGGCACGATGGTGCGCCAGGCGATAGAGGCGCACAACAGGCTGAAGGAGCGGGGCGTGCAGGCTGGCGTGCTCGACATGCACACCATCAAGCCCCTCGATGCCGCCGCCATCCGCGAGGCGGCCCAGCGAACCGGTCGCATCGTCACCGCCGAGGAGCACGGCGTCATCGGCGGGCTCGGCAGCGCCGTGGCCGAGGTTCTGGCCGAGGCCGGCGTCGGCAGGCTGGCGCGGGTCGGGGTGCAGGACACCTTCTGCACCGAAATAGCCAGCTACCCGGAGCTGTGCGAGATGCACGGCCTCACTGCCGAGGGCATCGAGCGGGCGGTGCTCTCGCTGCTGGAGGGCGGAAAGTCGTAGGAGAGCTGACTGGGCGCGTCTTCGAAAACGCGCCAGGGGGGAATGGCGGACCCCGGGCCGTCTAGGCCCGGGGTCCGGCTTGTCCGTGCTTGCGCCAGAGGTCTGCCTAGCGGAGACGGGTCGCGGTGAGGGCGCGTGCGATGACGATTCGCTGGATCTCGTTGGTGCCCTCGAAGATCTGGAAGATCTTGGCATCCCGCACCCACTTCTCCACGGGGAACTCCCGCATGTAGCCGTAGCCCCCGAGGATCTGCAGAGCCTCGAGGGTCACCCGCATGGCCACATCCGAGGGGAAGCACTTGGACATGCTGCCCTCGGCCCGCAGGAAGGGGACGTTGTTGGCGGCCATCCAGGCGGCCCGCCAGACGATCAGGCGGGCGGCATCCATCTCGATGGCCATGTCCGCCAGCTTGAAGGCGATGGCCTGTCGGGTCGCGATGGGCTTGCCGAACTGGATGCGCTCCTTGGCGTAGTTTATGGCGTACTCGAGGGCAGCGCGGCCTATCCCCA
>Ga0315277_10000385_pt1 | contig 70867 bp, 86 predicted proteins | sample YL17G05_15_MG_FD_203695 | JGI IMG/M metagenome (GOLD analysis project Ga0315277, IMG submission 203695) | Sediment microbial communities from Yellowstone Lake, YNP, Wyoming, USA - YL17G05_15 | ecosystem: Environmental > Aquatic > Freshwater > Lake > Sediment | place: USA: Wyoming | collected...
CTTATGCCTTGGGTTCCTTGGTATTATTATCCATGCTATTATATAAGCCAGGATTCCTGCTCCCCATCCGAACACGGCAATTACCCATAAAAGCCTGATTATCACAGGATCAACACCAAGATATTCTGCAATGCCGCCGCATACTCCGCCAAGGATCTTGTCTTTTCCTGATCTGTACAATCTTTTTACATTGCTGCCTGAACTTTTGACAGTTCTTCTCATAACAATCCTCACCTCTTTTCCTTTGCAACAAGATAATTTTATTATAAGGATAAGATAACCGATAAAAAGGACAAGCCAGAATATTGCATAAAGATATATGTCTATGAAAAAGACAATTCTGTATAAAATATCAACCCCTGTATAAATGCTCACAATACTTATAACGCGTGCAAATACCCAAAGGGTTATGGTTATGCCAATTGCCGAAAATATAGGAGAAACGGGTGTATATAGCCTTGAATAAAATCTGGAAAAATATGAAGAATATGCTAAGAAAAGAAATATCATGAAAAATAAACCCATATTAATTGTAAAAAACATACTCATACTTGATAAAAGGCTACTGCCTAAATTAAAGTTAATAAATTTCATTGCAGCCAAGATAAGAGCAAGAACCAACAGACCAAACATACTAGAAATTAATGGACCAATAATACCAAAGGTCCTGTGGAACCAGTTACCCCATTCATTACCTTCTTTTTCCATCTTTTTTCCAAAACCTTCCATCTCTTCTGAGAAATCCTCTATTCTTTTGTCAAAAGAAGTTCTCCTTTTTCTTTTGGCAGCTTTTCTTGGCATAACAACCTATAAATTTATTGGTTCATTGACTTTAAAAACCCTCCAAAAAAATGATATTCATGCCCTACAAGTATTTCGACCATAAAGCAGACATAGGCATTGTTGGTATAGGCGAATCGCTGGAAGAAGCTTTTCAGGAGGCGGCCAAAGCCATGTTCAATGTTATGTTTGACATAAAAAAAGTTGATAAAGTAAAAAAAATAGAAATCAGCTGCGACGCATCTAACGAAGAAGAGCTTTTGGTCGAATGGTTAAACCGCTTGTTAGCTGAAGCCACCATAAATAACATGGTTTTCTCCGACTTCTTGGTAAAAATAAGAAACAACGCGCTTACAGGCACAGCCAGAGGCGAAGCAATCAACTTCAAGAAACATAGCGTCAAGATAGAAGTCAAAGCAGCAACCTACTCACAGTTAAAGATAGAAGCAAAAGACGGCAAGTTTATTGCGCAGTGTGTTGTTGACGTTTAGTATTAAATACTTTTTCTCTAAACAAATTTTATGAGTTTGATTTATAGGGCAACCCTCCATACTATTACTAGAGATAAAGAGGACTTTGCAAACAAGTGCAAAAGGCTTGGCATTGATTATGCTAAAATAAATCCAAGAGTAGAACATGATCTTCTTTTAGATCACATTAACTACATAATTGATATATCAGGTGCATCACCATACGGTAGAAAGGCAAGAATAGCAGTAGTTAAAAGACATGCAAAAAATATTAATGCAAAAAAAGAAGATGAATTAAAAAATCTATGGAAGCGTGATATACTAAACGAGGCATCACTTATAGAAAAATACCTAAAAGAAAAAGGCATTAAATCTGAAATCTCAGGTGCTACCTTAGAAAGCTATTATTCATGCAGTCAAAGGGTGAAGGTAGATCTTTAGCAAATCTATAAAAATCTATATCCCTATCTTTAGTATTGTGATATTATATGGACCTAAACAAGCTCAAAAAAATAAAGGATTTTGAATGGGAAATCCCGAAAAGCGGAGAAATGCGCGTACCTGGCAGGATATTTGCAAGCGAGAAACTAATCCGCGAGATGGATGACAAGGTCTGGGAGCAAACCAGCAACGTTGCCTGCCTTCCTGGCATACAGAAAGCCTCGCTTGCGATGCCTGATGCTCACTGGGGCTACGGATTCCCGATCGGCGGTGTGGCTGCATTCGACCCTGATGAAGACGGCATCGTATCCGTCGGCGGAGTAGGTTTTGATGTCAACTGCCTCTCTGGCGACAGCAAGATTCTTCATGAACATGGTTACACAAAAAGGATTGAAGACTTTGAAAAAGGCTGGGAAAAGGAAAATATAAAATGTTCAGGCAATGGCACAATTAAGAGCACGGGTATCATCAACTTCATGAAATTAAAGCCAAAGAACAGGGTATTCAGAATAAGGACAAAATCAGGTGCAGATATAATAGCTACAGAAGACCACCCATTTCTTACACCAGAAGGCATGAAAGAAATAAGGTATATCGAAAATTCTCCAATATCATTGTATCCGTTTGAGGGCGTAAATTACGAGGAACCGTCAGAAGAGATTATACTTACAGAAGATGATGTTAAACACTTAGATATTCAGGCTATAAACTGGCTTAAAAAGCATTCGTTACTGCCACTGAAAATGAATAATGAGAAAATTCCTTACATACTGAAGATCATGGGGTATGTTCTAGGTGATGGTACTTTATATTTCACAAGAGGCAAGGGCACTATATTCTTCTACGGTAAAAAGGAAGACCTGGAAAAAATAAGATTAGATGTAAAAGAGATAGGCTTTACGCCATCAAAGATATATTCACGAAAAAGGGAGCATAAAATAAATACGATGTATGGTAAAGTAGAATTCTCGAGAACTGAGCATTCATTCAAAACGACATCTAGAGCATTCGCATCCCTTCTTGTAGCAATAGGCGTACCATGCGGGGATAAAACAAAACAAAACTTTGTCTTGCCATCATGGCTCATGCGAGCAAGATTGTGGCAGAAAAGATTATTCCTTGCATCATTGTTTGGTGCAGAACTTTCAAGCCCAAAAACAATAACAAAACATGGATATAATTTCTATTCTCCTACACTCTCTATGAACAAGAAAAAAGAATACACAGAAAGCGGTAGAAAATTCATGAAACAAATATCAAGGTTATTGGATGAATTTGATATAAAATCCGTAATGATAAAGGAACGAGACGACTATGTGAACAAGAATAATGCACTTTCCATAAGGCTTAGGTTATTGATTTCATCAAATCCTGAAAACCTTGTAAGATTATGGACCAAGATAGGATACGAATATAATCAGAAAAGAACGTATCTTGCTAATGCTGCTATTTGTTATCTGAGACTGAAGATAACAGCCTTAATCGAAAGGGAGAACATCATAGAAAGAATAAAAGAACTGAGAGGCAACGGATTTGGTCCATCCGGAATATATAATGCGATTGGCTCAAATGTAAATCTCAGGTTTATAGAAAGAACACTATATGGGGCAAGAAAAACACATACAAGGATTGCGCTCAATTTTCCGACTTTTAACGAATTCTTGGAATTAGCAACTGCCGGTTTAGGTCAGAACGGGCAGGTATGGGATGCAATCGTATCGAAACAGGAGGTAGATTTTGACGATTATGTCTATGATTTCACAGTATCAGATGAAAATCACAACTTCATTGCCAACAACATGGTTGTCTCTAACTGCGGCGTAACTACATTAAAAACAAATCTTTCACTAAATGATATTAAGCCCAAAATAAAACAAGTGGTAGAAGCACTCTTCCAGAGTGTTCCTGCTGGTTTGGGAAGGCGCGGTGAAATATCTTTGTCGCGCTCGCAGATAAATGAATTGCTGATAGAAGGCGCACCTTGGGTTGTTAAACAAGGTTACGGAACCAAAGAAGACCTGGATTATATAGAAGAAAACGGCAGAGTTGATAACGCTAAGCCTGAAAATGTAAGTGATCTTGCATTAAAAAGAGAGACCAACCAGGTTGGCACTCTTGGAAGCGGCAATCATTATCTTGAAGTTCAGTATATTGACAAAATATATGATGAAGCAATTGCAAAAAAATTCGGTTTAGAGATGAACCAAATTCTTGTTTCTATTCACTGCGGCTCGCGTGCACTTGGACACCAGATATGCACAGACTATCTCAAAACCCTGGCTGATGCATCGCGAAAATATAACATACCAATCCGCGAGCGCGAGCTTGTCTGCGCACCAATAAACTCGCCAGAAGGCCAGAAATATTTTTCAGCTGTCAATTGCGCAATAAACTATGCCTTTGCCAACCGCCAGGTGATCTGCCATCTTACAAGAAACGCCTTCAAGAAGGTATTTCCTGGCTCAGATCTTCCACTGCTATATAATATCGGCCACAACACTGTTAAGATAGAGCAGCATATTGTTGATGGGAAAACAAAAAAGCTCTATGTCCATAGAAAAGGTGCAACCCGTGCCTTTGGCCCGAATAGAGAAGAATTACCCAAACCATATCAGGGTGTTGGCCAGCCAGTAATAATAGGCGGAACCATGGGAACATCTTCCTACATTCTTGTCGGAACCGAGTATGGTGATGAGAAATCCTTTTCATCTGTATGCCACGGCGCAGGCCGCACAATGTCAAGGATCCAGGCCATGAAAACCTGGCGAGGCGATCGATTAGTTCATGAACTTGCAGCAAAGGGAATAATAATCAAAGCGCACTCGTTTCCAGGCCTGGCTGAAGAAGCGCCTGGCGCATACAAGCCAGTTGAAGATGTAGTAGACTCAGTTCATAATGCCGGCCTTGCAAAAAAAGTAGTCAGAATGCTGCCTCTTGGATGCATAAAAGGATAAATATTAACTATGCTGCTTCTATTTTATCAGCTTCCTAATTTCACTATAACACCTTGTCTAATGATAAGCACTATCCTTTAAAAATATTGCAAAATATTGCTTATCATGGACTTCTTTACGGCAGTTGCAAACCGCCGATCAGTTCGTGCATTCAAGAGCAAAGCAATAGAAAAAGCAAAGCTCCAGAAAATACTAGAAGCGGCAAATAGCGCGCCATCTGCAGGCAATCTTCAGGCTTATGAAATCGTTCTAATCAAAGACAATAAGCAAAAAGAAGCGCTTACTGAAGCTTCCAATAACCAGGAGTTTATAGCAGAAGCTCCTGTAGTTCTGGTATTCTGCGCTAACCCTAGGCGGTCGTCCAGATACAGCTCAAGAGGCGCAGATCTATATTGCATACAAGATGCAACTATTGCAGCAAGCTACGCACAGCTGGCAGCAACTGCGCTTGGTTTATCAAGCGTCTTGGTAGGTGCCTTTGACGAAAATGCAGTAAGCAAAATAATAAACGCTAGATCAGTTTTGCCGATAGCAATTATACCAATTGGCTATCCAAACGAGGAGCCAGAAAAAACACCAAGAAGGAAAATTAATGACATAGTACACAATGAAAAGCTACCCTAACCTATCTTAAAGCTTTTAAAAGCTTTATTTCGTATTATGTTAAGTGAAAGTTATGAAACACGAGAAGCATGAAAAACATGCAGAAATAAAGCATGAAGAAACAAAAAGCGAAGAAACACAAGTAAAAACAGAGGGGAAAAAGAAAAACCCATGGATGTATTCCACTATTGCTGTGGTCGTACTTCTAGCTATTGTCGTAGCACTCTCATTCACAGGAACTACAGTATCAAACAAGATATCGTCACAGGAAGCAGCCAACAAGACAATAAGCTTTATCAATGACAATCTTCTAAGCGCTGGGACAACAGCAGAATTTGTATCAGTAGAAGAAGAGCAAGACTTATATAAGGTCGAAATAGAGATATCTGGTCAGACTTATGATACCTATGCAACCAAGGATGGAAGAATGCTCTTCACGTCAGGCATTAGCATGACCGGAACAACTGGAACAACAACTACAACAACTGCGCCACAGGTAGTAAAGACAGAAAAACCAGAAGCGAATCTGTTCGTAATGAGCTTCTGTCCATACGGTGTACAAGCAGAAACTTCATTTAAACCTGTTGTTGATTTATTGGGAAACAAAACCAACATAAAAGTCAGGTTTATAGTAAGCGTTCAGGGCGATACGATAGATTCTGTGAGCTCTTTGCACGGACCAACAGAAGCAAAGGAAGATGCAAGACAAGTCTGCATAATGAAGTACTATGACCAGAAAACCTACTGGAATTATCTGATGGAATTCAACACAAATTGCTATCCTAATGCAGGAAATGCAACAAAACTAGATGCCTGCTGGAAACAGGCTGCCCAGAAGTTTGGAATTAATGCAACTAAGATAGAGGCTTGCGCTTATGGCGCTGAGGGACTGAGTCTGTTAAAAGCTGATGAGCAATTAGCAGACCAATACAGAGTAACAGGTTCTCCGACCTTAATCATTAATGGTCAGGTATATAGTGGTGCCAGAACTCCTGATGCTTTCAAGCAAGGAATTTGTTCTGCATTCACAACAGTGCCTAGCGAATGTTCACAGACTTTAAGCACCAGCGGCGGAACTGCCAGTGGCGGCTGCGAATGATTTTGTTCTTTCTTTTTTATTATCATATAATTTTATTGAATAGCTTTTTTCCACGTTAGCCAGCCCGTAGCCGAAATAAAGTGTTTTTTCCATAATAACCCAGAAAACTCATGTATTCAAAGCATTTATCCCTTTTTAAAAGCTTTTTCTTTCATTATATTTATTAAATGAGGTGTTAAAATGGCAAAAAAGGCATTTGGGGGTTATTCTATATGCTTTGCCGGTCAGAAGGCAACTCTTGAAGATGTTTTCGGCAAAGGCAAGTTAGCTCCTAGCGAGATGACCAAAAAAATTTGGGTCTTCATCAAAAAGCATAAACTCGCTGGGAAATAAGCATTTTCTTCTTTTATTTTTTTCATTTTACTTAATTTTAATATATTAGTAATAATTATTAGAGTGATGAAAATGGTATTCGATAATTATTTTGAAAAAAATAAATATACTGTAGATGAATTAATCAGAAGAGTAAAAGAGCTTAGAAATGTTCTCGATAAGGGTAATGTTGATTACAACAAAAGTATAGAATTATTGTTTTCAATTGCAATAAAACCATTTGTAGATCATCCTGAGGATGAATATGATAGTGTAGACACAGAAGTCGGACATATTTTATATAGAATATCTGATTTTATACCTGAGGGGCAAAGAAAAACAATAGCTATTTATCCCTTTGATGAAGGATCTTTGACCATAGATGATACCCGATGGTATTCTTTAGAAGATTTTAGAAAATTTTGGAAAAGTATTAATCCAATCATTCCTGAGATTGTGAAAAGTCTGCCTGAAGTAAAGGCTGCATTGCAACTTAGATGCTAATCAGTGCCTATGCTCTACCGAGTTTAATTCTCGTAAAATTCTCTCATGGTCCTTTTGCAGTTCTTTAGGTATTGGCATCTTGTTCTTTGATAAGTAATTATATATAGCCTCATGCAAGGCATCAGCTGCTAGATTAGAGCAATGCATCTTTATAGGCGGCAATCCACCAAGCTCACTTGCCACATCATTCCTGCCGATCTTCATCGCATCGTTAAGCGTTTTTCCCTTTGCTAATTCTGATATCATTGAGGTTGTCGAAATAGCTGCAGCACATCCCATGGTTTCCCAACCGATCTCTGCGATTTTATTTTTCCTCACCTTTATATAAATCCACATTATATCTCCACAAATAACGTTCCCGACTTTTCCTATGCCATTAGGCTCTTTTAATTTTCCCATATTTCGAGGGTTTCTGAAGTGTTCAAGCACCTTGCTGGAATACATATTTTACACAGCTCCTAGTCTCATTCTTAAATTACCAAATTCGATATTACGTAAATTAATATTATTTATTGCTTTTTCTATGTCCATTATCTTCTCTGCATGTTTTATATGGGGAGAGATCCCATCAAAAATTTTGAGTAATGACATTTTTGAATAAATACCTAAAACCCAATAATCCTTTTTATAAGGAAGTGGTTTAGCCTTGCTAACATAACCCTTTTTAGAGCTTATTATAGGTTTTGGACATTTTATATCAAGTGAGATTAATTTGATCCATAGCTGATATAGGATATTTTTATCATAGCTAGCTAATAAGAAACATGCCTGTTTATTATTTCCATAAGGATGAATACCAATGTGCCCTTCTGCATCTATATAACCAGCCAAAAATGCAAAAAAATATTTATCGTTTTCTAAGATCCACTTTTCAATCATATCGTTTTTATTTAATAAAAATGTAAAGGAGTTATTAAGATAGCAGGTAATCCTTGTCTCTCTTCGAAACCCATTGAATTGAAATTCGTGAATATGTCCATACTTGCAGAATAATCTTCTGAATAGTTCGATCTGCTTGGGATGGGTAGTAGAGCATTCTACTCTTATAGTATCTCCTTTAGGATTTATTCTATGAACGTATAAATCTCCTTGTCGAAAACCAATAAGATAAGCTTTTTCTAATAATTCACCGCTAAAATTTTTCTTTGGATATATAGTCATTGCTTCTGGCATAGATCTAGATTTAATATTAAATTCCTTCATTTTTCTTAAAATAGTTTTATGATGACATTTATACATTTTAGCTATTTTGGTAACTGGTATTTTTCTTTTTACATATAATTTTTGTAAAGTATTTTTGGAAATATTTATTTTATGAGAAAGCATATTTAATTTATTAGCATCTGATAAACTACGGGCTTTAATACCATATTCTTTCATTTTTTTCCAAATAAACCAGTAACTACAATTATAAATTTTAGCTATTTTGGAAATAGATAATTTTTTATTTTCATAAAGATTTTTTAGAATAATTTTGGAAACTTTAATAGTTTTTTTCATACAACCACACCCATCAAGGTTTTATTTTTTCATCCGCTATTCTCACCATATTATGCGGTTTCTTAAAAAGTTCCATTACCTTTTTTGAATACAGCGTCATTACAAATCATCCTCGCTGATACTAGCTTCATAATTATCACCTAAACAGATGCCTCTAAAGGCGCTCTTGCTGACCAGAGGCTGCCATCATAATCAGGCTTATCAAATTTTAGATAATGAAGTATGGTTTGAGCTTGGTTGAGAGTCATAGTAGAACCATAATCTATTTCTAATCCTATTTCATGAGCCCAGTAAGGAATTCTGGCTCTTATAGTCTCACTATTAAATCTAGGTTCTGGTTGAATCCTTTTACCATCTTTATGCCTGCAATCCCACGCCACCAAGATAACCTTTTCTAAAAACGTAATATAATTAGCCAAATCTTTGGGGTAAATTGGCTCATTTGGGTGTATCATTCTTATATGATAATATAACCATCCGTAGATATCTGGAAACCCAGTAATAGGTTCTCTCCCAAGCTGCATCGGAAAAGGATCGACCAATATCTTTTCCAGAAGCGCATATTCTCTTCTTCTGTTCTTAGGCTTGCCCAGTCTTTTTCTCCTTAGTTCGAATTCTTCTGTTTCTCTTATCTTTAGCATAGATAATTCACCATAAATTATGTAAACTCTCAGTAAATGAATATGATTATATCTTGCAGACATCGTCTGAGCACGGTGGGTTGATCTGGAAATGTATGAAGAGCAAGAAGAGATATATAGATAATATTGTAAATACTATTCCTAATATAGTGAACGTTAGTTTAAAGTTCCTCTCGCTGTGGAAGAAACGGCCAAGCCCTGGCATGTGATGGCTTGCCAGCCACATCGAAAACGCAAGCCGCATTCTGTTATCGAACGATGCAGCGCATTTCCTGCCAAGAAGTTTGTCTATAAAGCATTTCCAGCCATCCTTGATATAGGTCCTGTATCTAGGAAAGAATATGCTTGCTATTAAGAAATATAACAGCAAAACCAAACATGGAATGCAAAATAATACCATTATATATCACCGTCTTTTTCATTTCTTATTGCTGAATATTTATTATCGTAGAATCTTCTATCGATATATTTTTATAGCTTATAGTAAAGCTAAGGTTGTAATCCCCTGCACTTATTCCGCCACAGACATTGCATCTGGGCAGGGTATATGCAAATGAAATATCATTATTTCCTTTCTTCAGGTCCAAAAGCTTTTCCTCATTAAATCTGCCATTTATGCCGCTGGCCTTTACAGAAACGTTCTCTATATCCGAAGCTGAATAAATAAGCATGGTCAGGTTCATTGCATCCGATGAATGATATACTGGTTTGTCTGTAGTAATATTGCTGAAAGCGATTTGCGTAAGCTCTTGGCATTCCTTGTCTATCTGGATCGCGCAGCCAAAAATAAATACCATTAGAAAAACCGCAAAAACCAAAGCATAGAAAATTTTATCCATGTTATCACTTACCCAACGGGCTCATCTTCCTTAAGTTACTTACTATACCTGGCAAAACCTTAAGAGCATAATCCACATCCTCTTCGGTGTTATGCCTGCCTAAGGCCAGTCGCAGAGAACCATGAGCCTCTTCGTGACTAAGCCCGATAGCAGTCAGGACATGCGAAGGTTTTAATGACTTTGTAGAGCATGCAGAGCCTGTTGACGCTGCAATGCCATTCATGTCTAAGTATAAGACAAGCGACTCGCCTTCGATATATTTGAAACTGAAATTAGCATTGCCTGGAAGGCGTTTTTCAGGATGTCCGTTCAGCCAGCAGTCAGGTATTTGCAAAACGCCCCTGATTAATTTGTCTCTTAGTGCAGTTAATCGCTTCATCTCGCTTTTGATATTATCTTTTGCAAGCTCCATAGCCTTAGCAAAGCCAACTATGCCGGCAATATTCTCTGTTCCTGATCGTATGCCATTCTCCTGGCCTCCGCCATGAAGCACAGGCTCTATCTTAACACCATCCCTTACAAAAAGAAGCCCAACACCCTTTGGCCCGTAGAGCTTGTGGGCAGATACAGAAAGCATATCTATGTTCTTGATATCTATAGGAATATGGCCAAAGGTCTGCACAGCATCTGTGTGGAAATAAACGCCATGTTTCTTGCATATCTTGCTTATCTCTTCTATCGGCTCTATTGTTCCAATCTCATTATTTGCGTGCATTATTGAAACAAGTATGGTATCCTTTCTTATTGCATTATCAACATCCTTAGGATTAACAAGCCCGTGTTTGTCAACAGGCAGATAAGTAACAGAGAAGCCGTGTTTTTCAAGCCACTCGCACGGATGCAGGACAGCATGATGCTCTATCTTGGATGTTATTATATGCTTGCCCTTTTCATTGTTTGCAAAAGCAATACCCTTTAATGCTATATTATCAGACTCTGTTCCGCCGGATGTAAAAATTATCTCATTCTCCTTGACGCCTAGGAACTTGGCTATCTTATTTCGTGAATCATTTAATGCAGTTTTAGCCTCTTGTCCGATCTTATGAATAGAGCCTGGATTACCGTACTTCTTGTCAAAAAACTCAGACATAGCTGCCATAACCTTTGGGTCAACAGGCGTTGTAGCTGCATGATCCATATAGATATATCTCATCTAACCACCTGAATCAGTCTTCTTCATTATCTATCAACACTTGCATGCGCTGCAACAACAGCAGCAACAGCAACATTCATTTGTCATTTTCTTTTTCATTCAATCACCTTCTTGACATTCACATTTACCGCATACAAAATCATTGAATATTCCGACAAAGGTTCTGCAGAACTCCTCGCAATTATTTCTCATAGTAATCCTGCCCCTGTCAGTAAGATGATAGACCCGCCTTCTGCCGCTGGTCTTGCTTGCTATTAATTTCAATTCCTCTAACCGCTGCAGCGTCGGATATAACGTGCCTTGTGTGATCTTCGTCCTTTTTAGAGCGTTTAAATTCTTCATAAGCTCATAGCCATGTGTCGGACTTTTTAGTAACCAAAGCACCTGCATCTGCAGCAAGCCTAATTCTATGTCATTAATGTGTCGTCTAGTCGACATATCGGTTAGTATACATAGAAATATATTTAAAGCCTGTGGAAGGGCATTGTCCCATATACGGCTGATTAAAAGGGGTGTCCCTTTATGACTGATTGCGTTTGTAAGCTAGTGAATTCTTTAAAAAGATTATCAACCCATTCATCTTATGAGTGTGATAGAAAATATCAAAAAGAGATTTCCTGATATTGAGAATGTAGAGATAAGAGCAGTTATAAGTATGGCAGGGATAGATAACATAAAGAGGTCGTGGCAAGCCAAGAATGAAGACATTCCAGATATAATTCCTTGTGGAAACTCTAAGTGTAATCTTGGTGGTTTTGATGCATTCTCAATGATATGGGATGCCATTAAAAATAATAAAACAAAAGGTTCAGAAAACTGTCTAGGAGAAGAATCTATTGCTAGAATAAATACTCGTTCGTGTGCACAGACCATAGATTACGAAATAATTATTAAGAAAAAAGATTAATCATTTATTTTGGCGTGTCCTGTGGTGACTGATAAACTTAGAAATCACCATTCTTTTAATACTCTTTTATCTAAATTCATTTCTATGTCAGAATTAAGAACTCTCTTAGAGTTTGTTGATATGTTAGAAAAAAACGAAATAAATGACGAGTACTATAAGGAAAATAATAAAATTATAGATAAGGCATCTAGAGAAAAACTCATTACGTGTCAAAAAAGAGGTAAAGGCTATTATATTGCCTTAAACGAAAGCGGTCATTTGTTACTCTGGCAGATGAGATTAGACGATTCATCAAAAAAATTGTTACTCTGGCAGATGAGATTAGACGATACATCAAGAGATTTGACTAAATTGACTTCTATATTATTGTTAGTCACTATACTTTTATTAGCTGTTTCTGTTGCAACAATATATTCAAATTATGATATCTTTTATAAAGAAAGGGAACAAGAATTACGGAACCATATAAATGACCTCAAGGCACTTGAATATGAACTTAATATGAATTTGGGTTTTATTTGTAGCATTGAAGAAAAAGAGGCTATGTTTTTGAACAAGTCCTCATTAATAATTTTTTCAAGATTCATAAATGAAAATCTAGAGAAAGAAGTTGCCGATGGGAGAATAGAAGATAATGCAACAAGAGGTTCTCTAATTGCTACACTTCATCATATATACGAAATTAATGATGTATTAGATGGAATTTTATATAATCCCGAATTAGCTACGAATATGACAAAAAAGCTAAATATAGAAAGTCAAGTATTTGATAAAATAAAAACTGAACTTAAAGGAAATATGACTAAAGCTAAGAACTATGTGTCCCTTTATATAAGTCGTTTAGAAAAAAACTCCCAACTCTGATACCTCTCTTTATGGAACTTAATCCACCCTTCCATTCTCTTCTTGTCGTTAAACTCCATTTCCCATACCTTTTTTCCATCCGGTGGGAAGGACATGGAATTTAAACTTCTATGATATTATATATTTATGGGACACGGACTTAGAAAAATATTTCCATGGTTTCCAAAAAATGATGGAAAAGAACGCTGCACTGATGGGTATTTAGGTCTACAAACTGGTGATTTAGCTTATTATGTTTACATCAAGCCTAAACCTGGTGTGCGGGTAAAGTCTAAACCTGATGTGCGGGTATATTGTCAAGTTATAACAGAGGAGAAATTTATAAAGGCCATAGGCCAAAGGATGAACGAAGAACGCATTAAAAAAGGGTACCTTTATCTGCGTACCACTTTTGGCTATGATACTTCATCGCCAGATAAGTTAACAAAAGTAAACAATATAGATGCTGAAATAAAGTTTGTTAACGAGTGTAATGTTGGCAGAGTATATAACAATAATATTATCGAGTTTTTAGAAGAAGCAAAAAAAGCAATGGCCTTATAAAATACTAAAAAATCCTGTCTATCCTTCATTCCTGTTGCACTTGTCGCGGTATTCGCAAAAGCGGCACATCCAGCTCGTTTCGCAATCAAGCTTTGCCTCTGCTTTTGGCAGTTCATTGCATTTTAAAAGCGTATGCAGGCTTTTGAACCTGTTCAGGATATCATTTACCATTTTTTCGTTATAGTGCACGGTAAAAACCCTGCTCTCGAGCGTGGTCTTGTCGAGATACAATATTATTCCGGTATGCACATTAGTGGCATGCATGTATAATTGCAGCTGCATCACATGATGCCTTGACGGCTCTGTCTGGAATCTTATTGTCTTTGCTGACTTTACCTCAACCAGAATATTCTTGCCATCTGCTTTTATTAGCAGTAAATCATCAACACGCCCGGAAATAACAAGATCATCTATCTCAAGCTTAAGTGGCATCTCTGTTTTTAGCAGCTCAACGTCCGGATTCTTCTCGCTTTTCAGTACATCAGCAACAAAGTCATGCATCATATTGCCTATTTCGAAGATCTTTAGCAGGTCTGCCTTGACTTCTTGCGGATATTTGTAAGAATACCATATTTTTCTAAGGCATGTACCTATTTCTGAAGGATAATACCTGCCAACCTGCTTGGGTTTATGCTCCCTGGCCAGATGCTTATCAATCATAGCATCAAAATCAATCATTTTCGAAACACCTTATAAATTTCTGTTTCGAAAAGAAATCCTTCACATATTTCTTGGGATTTCATAGATTCACCTTATCGACTATGCTTCATCAACTATCTTCATTATCTCTTTTACATTATTGATAGCATAATCTGCCCTATATTTCAACAAGTATTTTTTAAATTTTTCTTGCATGCCATAAATAGCTAATGCGGTCTTCATGCCTAGTTTTTTGGCGCCATTAATGTCATTCTTGGGGTTGTCGCCAATGAATAGTATCTCCTCAGGCTTTATGCCCAGCTTTTTTATTGCAGCCATGAAAGGAAGCTCGTGCGGCTTTTTCCTCTTGGTCTCATCATAGGCAATAACAACATCGAAAAAATCAGCTATCTTGATCTCATTAAGCCTTATCCAGGCCTTTAGAGACGGTGCATCGCTCACAACACCCAGCTTAAGCCCCTTATTTTTTAATAGCCTGAGAACCCTGGGAACACCAGGGTAAGGCTTTCTGTAGTCAGCCTGGACTCTTCTATATGCAACAATGCCTGCTGTAAGTATCTTCCAGTCTATCCTTCCATTGGTCCTCAAAAGGAATTTCTGGAATATCTTTCCATGCTCTATGCCATACCTGTCATACAGATCAAACAAGATGTGCATTGCCTTCTTCTCGTCAAGCTGAAGGCCATTATTTATCATGGCCTTTATTGCTGCTCTGCAGGATTTATTTTTCAGCCTCATAAAATCTATAAGCGTATTGTCCAGGTCAAACAAAACTGCCTTAATCATGAAAAAGATTTGCAGCTAATAGTTTAAAAGATTAGGCTTGAAAGAAAGATTATGCGATATTTTGATTATTATGCCTTCAAGCTGGTTGGTGTATGTGTAGTTGTCTTTATACTTCAACTTAGCATACCATCTATCACTGACAATTTTGCCTTGGTATCAAAAGACGTAGCAACAAGGCCGTGGATCTTGGTTACTTCTATATTTCTGCATGGCAGCTTTGATCATCTGCTTTTCAACATGTTCGCACTTGCCATGTTCGGCTCAATACTTGAAAGGATAATCGGAAGTAAGCGGTTTCTTATAATATTTTTTGCCACAGGAGTAATCGCCTCACTAGGATCTGCCTTTTTCTATAATGCAGCCTTAGGAGCATCAGGCGCAATAATGGGAATAGCAGGTTGCTTAGCTGCAATAAGGCCAAGAATGATGGTCTGGGTATTAGGAGCTCCGATGCCCATGATAATGGCAGCTGCATTATGGGCGCTAATAGACATGGCAGGCTTGTTCCATCCAAGCGGCATAGCCAATGCTGCGCACCTTGCTGGTTTATTCTCAGGCATTGCCCTTGGAATTGCATGGAGAAAGCGTTTCGTGCTGGAAAAATCCAAGAGTGTTATCAGCGAAAACGAAATTGACCACTGGGAAAAGGAGTACATGAAGTGATATAGAAACCTTTCTCCGCTCCTTTCCAAAGGTTTAAAAAGATTTATAACTGTTTAAGCTATTGTCAATAGTCTTTCCGGGACAATGCAATGAACAAATTAACGCACGAAGTGCGTTGTTTCGGCTATGGAGGAAATAAATATGGCAGAAAAGAAACAACACATGAATCTAGTTACCATAGGTCATGTAGACCACGGTAAATCAACACTAGTAGGAAGACTGTTATATGACACAGGAAATATCAGGGAAGACGCCTTAAGAAAGCTGAAGGATCTTGCAAAAGAGCTCAAAAAAGAAACCTTCGAGTTTGCCTTTGTCATGGACAGGCTAAAGGAAGAGCGAGAACGAGGTTTAACCATAGATATAATGCACCAGCGGTTTGATACGCCTAAGTATTATTTCACTATAATAGACTGTCCAGGTCACAGAGACTTTGTCAAGAACATGATAACAGGAACATCGCAGGCAGACGGAGCCATCCTTGTCGTATCAGGTAAGGAAGGTGTCCAGGAGCAGACCAAAGAGCACGCATATCTTGCCAAGGTTCTTGGTGTCAATCAGCTTATTGTAGCCATAAACAAGATGGACGCAGTTAACTACGATGAAGCCAAGTACAAGGAAACCAAAGCAAATGCAGAAAAGCTGCTGAAAGGCATTGGCTTTAAAGTAGAGGAAATACAGTTCATACCGACCTCAGGCTACAAAGGCGATAATGTAGCAAAGAAGAGCGAGAACATGGCATGGTACAAAGGCCCGACGATAATAGAAGCACTTGACATGTTCAAGATGCCTGACCAACCCGTTGACAAGCCTCTTAGATTGCCAATTCAGGACATCTACTCAATAACTGGTGTAGGTACTGTTCCTGTTGGCAGGGTAGAAACAGGTATTCTGAGGGTAAATGACACTATTAAGTTCGTACCATCCAATACCACAGGCGAAGTTAAGTCAATAGAGATGCATCATGAGCAGATCCAGGAAGCAAGACCAGGCGATAATATAGGCTTTAATGTCAGAGGCGCAGGCAAGAACGACATAAAAAGAGGTGACGTTGCTTGCAGTCCAAACAACTCAGCAAAGCCAGTAACTGAATTCACAGCACAGATAATCGTCCTGAACCATCCGAGTGTCATCAGCAAGGGTTACACGCCTGTTTTCCATGTGCACACAGCACAGATTGCTTGTACAATAACAGAAATTGTAAAGAAAATAGATCCTAAAACAGGTGCAGTTGCACAAGAACATCCTGACTTCATAAAAACAGGTGATGCAGCAATAATAAAGGTAAAGCCAACCAAGCCAATGGTCATTGAAAAACAGTCAGACATTCCTGAACTAGCAAGATTTGCCATAAGGGACATGGGCCAAACAGTCGCTGCAGGTATCTGCATTGATACGGTAACAGCATAAGCTTTTAGTTTTTCCTTTTTCTATTTTTGAATTCTTTTTTATAAATCATTAGAAGAAGGATTCGAAAAGAAATCAGCGGTTATGATTTCATTTTTAAATTTATTTAGAAAGAAATCGACACAAAGAGCAACGATTTCATTTCGGTTTTTCTTATGATTTTTAAACTTTTCTACTATATATTGCTCATGACCGTACGACTGCTGAGATTCGAGGGGCAAGGGAACGAAAATATAGAACCTACGATCAGATCTATTGCTAAAAAATATGGGGATATATCAATACCTATAGGCTTTTCGCTAAAATTAAAAAAAAATTCTTTCTACCGTTATGGCTATCATCCTGATAGTTTAAAACTACCAGAGATCGAAAGTTATAGCCCATTTGTTATGATAAATTCCGATGGACGCTTTCATCATAGAACTTTTTTTATAGTTCGCGAATTGGCAAATCATGGAGAAATAGCTTATGTTCAGCTCGATGCCCATAATGATTTTCACTCACCTACTAAAAATCATATATATAATGGTGGTTTCGTTTCTAAAATTATGAGATTAGAAAACGTTAAACATGGTTCCCTGCTAGGCATAATACCAAGTAATATGAAAATTAGTTTGGAAGCTCAACTTAATAGCCCAGAGGGTCTCTTGTTTTCTAGGTTTCCGGTTGAGGTATACCTCGCAGAAGATACTGACTATTTTGCAAGGTATGCTTTCGTCAAATTATATTCCCAGTTCTCACCGGATAAGATACCCACAGATTCTGTTTACATAAGCACAGACTTAGATGTTATAAAGGGCTTCAGAAGCCTTTATCCAGTAGGGAGAATGACTTACATACAAACTAGAGATTTGTTAGAGAATATATGCTGTAGTAAAAGAGTTGTAGGTGCTGATTTCTGTGGCTTAACAATCGACAAAAAAGATTATCTTAAAAATTACAGTGTTACAGATTCAGTTGAGATGGCAGCTGAATTGTACGGCGTTGTTAAAAATGGTATAGAAAATGGTCAAAGAAGGGTTTTTGCTGTTTCTCCCGCTTAATTATTTTAATCACAATGCCTATTAATTTACTATGTTTTCGAATATTCACAAGATATATCTTATAAATTTCCTGCATCATTTAGTCTTTTTCACAGCCATTTCTGTTCCGTTCTTCGTAGAGTGGGGTGGATTGAATTATACCCAAATGCTAATTCTCCAGTCATGGTTCATGATATGGGTGGTAATATTTGAAGTACCAACAGGCATGATAGCCGATAAAATTGGTAGGCGGTCGTCACTTGCATTATCTGGTATTTTCACAGGTATTGCTGTGCTTGTATATGCCTCTATGCCTAATTTCTATGTTTTCATGTTGGGAGAGTTTATATGGGCAATTGGAATTTCATTTCTCTCAGGCTCTGATGAAGCAATAATTTATGATACTCTGAAAGAAGACAAAAAAGAAAAAAAGGCAAGATATATTTTCTCGAATTTTAACATAGCTGGAAATCTTGGCATTATCATAGCAATGCCTGTCGGTTCTGCTATAGCAGGCATGATGCTGTGGCCTTATCCGAACAATCTAGTTTTGCCTATGCTTCTTACAGCCTTTCCTTTATTTTTGGTAATATTGGTTGCCTTATCCCTCAAAGAGTCAAAAAGGACAAGACCGCAGAAAAATTATTTCCAGCTGGCAAAAAATGGCATGAAATACCTTGCAAGGCAAAAGGTTCTGCGTGCATTCGCTTTGGATATGGTATTGATAACTGTTATGACTTACTTTATGTTCTGGTTATATCAGCCCTTGCTTGGTTCTGTCGGCGTTGATATAGGCTTTTATGGCTTTGTTGGCGCAGGTGCTAATATAGCCGGGGTTATACTTCTCTTCAATATAAAAAGAATTGAGAAGTTATTCAGCATTAAAAAACTTTTCTTTTTGACTGCTATCATACCAGGAATCATGTATATATTCGCAGGGCTTTACACAACTGTCTGGACAGTTGTATTAGTAACCCTGTCTGTAATGGGGCTTGCTTTTCTGCGCCAGCCCCTTTTCCAGGATTACATGAACAGGTTTATAAAGAGCAGTGACAGGGCAACCGTGCTTTCATCAATATACATGTTCGAGGGCCTGGCAGTAGCAGCTGCCTCTCCTATTGTCGGCATGCTAATGGACTGGTCGCTCACCTACACACTATTGATACTGGGCATTTTAACCATAATCTTCGCCCTGACAACAGGTGTAGAGAAAAGATTGCTGGAATAAACCAATGAAAAACGTTTTAATACTTAACCACCATTAAATTGTAGATATAACATGGGATACGACGCATGATAAGCGTAGCGTCATGCGGGGTATAGATATGCCACAAATTGCGAGAGTAAAACTAACAGGCAAGGATCCTAAGCAGCTTGATACTCTATGTAAGGAAATCAAGGACATAGCTGAAAAGCTCGGCGTCTCTGTATCTGGTCCTATTGCAATGCCTGTCAAGAAATTGCGGGTGCCGGTGATGAAAACGCCGTGCGGAGATGGCATGCACCGTGGTGGAGGTGGCGGCAACTGGGAAACCTGGGAAATGCGCATCCATAAGCGAGTGCTTGACATCGGTGCCAATGACCGAGTCCTTCGTCAGATAACAAGAATCCACATACCGCGTGACATTAATATTGAAATGGAACTTACTGATTAACTCTACATCGCGGGAGAATTTTATCACTTTCAAAGGCCAATCTAATCGATTCATTTACTATGTACTGATCAATTTTTCTTGTAGGGCTTAATTGGTTAAATATAGAAACAGCATATGGTATTATTTCATTCGTTACAGTCTGGAGTTCTGGTACAGGGTTGGCTTGTATGACCCCTATACAGATCTTATCTCTTCCTAGTTTTGGCACAGAATTGCTTTTATCGTCCCAGTTGATGGAAATGTTCCTTTCTCGATTTACATATGTTAAGAACCCTCGACTAGTTACCTCTTCGTCCAGAACAAAACCATGTAATTGACAGGCCCTTTTAACAAATTCTTCTCTTGTTGGTTTGCTTTTCTTTCCAAGAAAAGATAATCGACTGATAGGATAACAGCCATCGATCATCATAGAATACATAAAAGGCATGAGATTGTACTGTTTGTCCCAAGAGACATACTTCTCGATATCAAATGCTAAAAAATCATCAATTATTGCGCCAAAGAGTAGTCTAAAATCTTCCCTATAAGTAGTCAAATTTTCAACATATCTATTACCACCTCTAAAAGGTGGGTATATTGTTCCTGAATTACCCTTTAGTGATCTTTCAATTCTTTTCATAATTATCGTTCCCATAATATTAGATAAAACTTTTTAAAGGTTTCAAAAAGGCAGTTTATGGCTCTGTAGAAATTATTCCTAGGTATTCCTACTTCATTATCTCTTCAAACCTTTTGTTAACCGCATTCCAGTTAACAATATTCCAGAAAGCTTCTACGAATTTTGCTCTTTCATTTTTGTAATCCAGATAGTACGCATGTTCCCAGACATCAAGAACCATCAATATTTTGAATGCTGGATAAACATTGACATTGTGCTTCTCTATCTGCATTATCAATAATCTGCCTGTCTTTTTGCATAAAGCAAGCGCTGCCCAGCCAGAGCCTTCAACGCTTGTAGCAGCTTGTGTAAATTCCTTCTTGAATCGCTCAAAGCTTATGAAGTCATTTTTTATAGCATCAGCAAGAGCACCGCCTAGCGCACCGCCCTTGCCAGCAGGCGCGAGGTTGCCCCAAAACAAAGAATGTAGTATATGACCTCCGATATTGAATGATAATTCCTTTGCTGCGGATTTCACATCTATATCAGCATTATCTTTTCGCGCCTTGTCAATCCTCTCCAAAATCGCATTTGCATTGTTGACATAAGCCTGGTGATGCTTCTGATGATGAAGCATTAATTGCTGCTCTGATATAAACGGTTCTAATTCATTATAGCCGAAATCCAGCTTTGGTAAGCTATAAAATTTAGTTTCTTCCATATCTAAGATAACTGGAATACTTTATTTAAAACTTTGTAATTATTATAATCAGAACTATGATAGAAAAAACGTGCGTTATAGTAAAGCCTGACGGAGTCAGGCGTGGCATAGCAGACAAGATTATCAGCAGATACGAAAAAGAAGGCCTGAAAATAATTGCAAAAAAGCAATTAACTGCAGACGATGCGCTTCTTACAAAACATTATTCTGCTCATATAGGCAAGCCATTCTTTGAACCATTAAAAAAGTTCATGATGAGCGGGCCTGTGGTTGCAATGATTATTGAAGGTGAGTCAGCAGTCTCGCATGTGCGAAAAATCACAGGTGCAACAGATCCATCAAAAGCAGAAAAAGGCACCATACGCGGTGATCTTGGCATAGATTCGCAGGAAAAAGCAGATAAAGAAAAGCGTGCTATTCAGAACTTAGTACATGCCTCAGGCACAGTCGAAGAAGCGAAGAAAGAGATCAGCCTTTGGTTCCCTGAGGATTAATAAGATATAAATATAAGCAATTGTAATAATGATTTAGGTGAAAACGTGGCTGAAAGAATAAAATGGATTATGCATAAAGGGAAAAAGATCCTTTTCTGTGATTACTCTAACCTAAGGGACCAGAAACATTTAGATTTTATAGATGAGGTAAAAAACGAAATGGCTAAGCAGCCGCCAGGCACTATTCTATTGGTCCTAGCTGATTTAACAAACACATATACCACACCAGCAGCAAAAGTAAAATATGAGGAATTAACAGCTGTAAGAATGAAATACAAGGGTGTAGACGCAGTAATTGGCATTACAGTACCTCAGAAAATAATCGGAGAGGGAATTAAGAAAGGAATATACTACGCCAAAGGCATCGAAGATGCCAAGGAATGGCTGATAAGCCAGAAGATATAATAAATTTTTTTATTTTTGCCTTCTGACACAGGCCGCTATGAAGTCAGAAAGACATCTGCAAAGAAACCAGTAACAAATAGATGTCATTTATCCTTTCTTATCCAAGACCTTCTTAGCCCCTTCATATTCTACGAAGATTATCTCATCGCCTTCTGTGAGCTCTGCCAGAAGCTCTTTATCAATGCCTGCATCAAAGGTCTCAAAAGAAACTGTATCCATGACATGCACAGAATTATCGCCGATCTTGGCTATTAACTGGCCACGCTTTCTTAGTATCTCTACCTCTTTCACATTCTCATGTGGCGGAACATTTAAGATAAGAGTCTCTCCGGTAAAGACGTCCTCTAATTCGACTTTTGTCCTTGCGTGACTATGTTTCGCAATAACAACAGAACGAATATCCTTTATCCTGTATGGCTTTTCATTGTATATAATGCATCTGCCTTTGCCGAGCTTACTAATCTCAGCCATAAATAGAATTTTCAAGATAATCTTTTAAACTTATCCAACCTTATTCTCCTTGATGATGTACAAAGTAATGTGCAAGGGTGTTCTTTATGTTGCGCCAGCCTATCATAGTTGTATTAGGTCATGTAGACCACGGCAAGACGAGCTTGCTGGACAGAATAAGGAAGACGATAATAGCAAGCAAGGAAGCAGGCGGCATAACCCAAGCCATAGGAAGTACACAAATACCAATTGATATTGTAACTGGCTTATGTGAAAAGCTTCTGAAGAAATTTAATATAAAAATAACTATTCCAGGCCTCTTGTTTGTAGATACACCAGGTCATGCGGCATTTACAACGCTAAGGAAGCGTGGCGGCTCAATAGCTGATCTGGCTATACTTGTTGTTGACATAAACGAGGGATTGATGCCGCAAACTATAGAAAGCCTTGGAATATTGAGAGACTCTAAAGTTCCGTTTGTTATAGCAGTCAATAAAATAGACAGGCTAATGGGCTGGGTAGAGCCTGATTCCGAGCTTTCCTGTTTCTCTGATAATTTTGATTCTCAGCCTGATGATGTAAAAGGTGATTTCGAAAAGAAATTTTATGAGCTAATGAATCAGCTTCAGAACCAGGGCTTTAATGCAGAGCGATTCGACCGCATACAGGACTTCACAAAAAATATAGCAGCTATTCCTGTATCTGCAAAAACAGGTGAGGGCATACCAGAACTGCTTACTTTATTAGCAGGCCTTGCCCAGCAATTCCTCAAGGATAGCCTTGTGACAACAGAAAATGCAAAAGGCAGCATTCTCGAGGTAAAAGAGATTACAGGCCTAGGAACTACCATTGATGTTATAATCTATGACGGAACTGTGCATAAAGGCGATTATCTTGTTTGCGCAGGCATGCCAATAACGAAGATCCGTGCCTTGATGGAACCAGCTCCCTTAAGGGACATGAGAACAGAAAAGAAATTCCAGAGCGTTAATTCAGTTAGTGCAGCCTCAGGTGTCAAGATAGTTGCTCCAGAACTTGAAAACATATTATCAGGCTCTGAAATAAGAATAGCCAAAAGCGAACAAGAAGCAGCAGAACTACTAATTGAGTTGGAAAAAGAAAAGAAAGAAGTAGAAGTCATCACAGAAAAGGAAGGGCTTATATTAAAGGCAGATACTATAGGCAGCCTGGAGGCATTAATCAATATCTTCAAGAAATATCCAATAAAGCAGGCAACCACAGGAGTAATAACAAGGGAGGATGCGATAATAGCAGATACGAACCCTGACATGTTCTATAAAATAATAATAGGCTTCAATACAAGACCTACAGAAGATGCAAAGGAAGTTGCAAAGAATAAAAACATCAAGCTACTTCTGTCTGACGTTATCTATCATCTGTTAGAGCAATATGAAAAATGGGTTGCTGAAGAAAAAGAAGATATAAAGAAAAAAGAGCTTGACGCAATAATAAGGCCTGGGAAAATAAAGCTTATACCTGGCTGCGTATTTCGTGCAAGTAATCCTGCTATAGTCGGCTGCGAAGTTATCGGCGGGATAATAAAGCCTGGCTATAAGCTGATGAAGGAAGACAAGGAAATTGGCGAAGTCAAGCAGCTGCAGAACCAGGGCAAAAACATGGATGAAGCAAAAATAGGCGACAAGATTGCAATCTCGATAATAGGTCCGACCGTAGGTCGCCAAATAGATGAAAACGACACCCTTCTCACAGACCTAACAAGCAATGATTACAAAAACCTAATCAAAAACGAGAAATTCTTAACCGAGCATGAAAAAACCGTGCTAGAAGAAATCAAATCCATCAAGCAAAAGAAGGACAAGATGTGGGGAATGCTATAATTTTAGCTAAAATGGATGAAAGTTTATTCTATGTTAATGGGTGGTTTTCTATCCATCGAAGTATATCCAATTCCTCCATCAGGAGTCTTAGCAAAATAGAACGTTTTGGCATCAGGGCTTAGCTGGAAAACTTTGATTCTTTTACCATCATCTCTCTGAATAATATATCAGTCGTCTCTGCTTTGGCATATGTTACCTAAAGACCTTGTTTCTTCTTTTCTTTTTTCTGATAGAGAAAACAATGCCATTTCTTCATTAGGTAAATATTTTTTGAAATCTTCTAAAATTTTTGACAGAGGGATGTATATTTTAGGCATACTTATAGCTTGTCTTGGATTAATAACAATAGCCTGTGACAATGCTAATACTGAACCATTACCTATAGGCTTGTCAGAAAGTCCCTTTACTGATTTGACTTCACCTATATAGAACCAGTTTCCACCAACTACCATAACATCTTCTGGAAATAATTCATTATAAATATGTCTATAATTTATTGCAGTGTTTCGAATAATATCTCTAACAGCTCTATCATGCTCTAATGACCAGTCATCTATATCGGTTTTAATTTGCATTTTCATTAACATATCCAAAATCTTCTTAAACCTTCCAAAAACCAGTTTATGAGGTCTTTTACTTCAGGCCGTCTAGACTTGACATTAAGCTACTGTCTAAATTATTATCCAAACGTTTCTGTATTTCATCTATCTTTCCTGCTGCCTCTTCTACTTCCCCTCTGTATTTTGTATCTTGTAACTGCCATTTATACTTAGGTCTTGAGAAGTGTTTATCTACAGAGTCAAGATCTCCTGTAAGTTTGGATATTATTGCACCTGCTATAACCTTTGGATTTGTTATACCTGCTTCTATCAATGGTCTTACATAGGTATGAACTGCTGGCCTATAAGTTCCTAAAACAGTTCCAGTGTCAGTATTATTTGTTAGATAACCTTCTATATCACCTAATACTGACTTCATTGTACAACCAACAGAAGGGTTTTTGTCATATCTCTTGCTCATATCAGATCACTGTAATTAATGCATGATTATTTCAACAACTATTAACCAAAAATTTATAAATGCATTTCAGGCAAAGAATTAGCCCTTCTTCTCAAACTCTTGGTGTATCTTGCTGCCAACAACGTCGCTCTGTCCCTGGTACTTTGCATCCTTGCGCATGAAGTAAGGACGTTCTGCAGCGCTGCTTAGTTTAAAGAGCACAAGCTTGCATATCCTCATGCCTGGATGAAGAGCAACAGGCATTTTTCCTACATTAGTCATCTCAAGCACAAGATTGCCAGCAAACCCTGGGTCAACAAAACCTGAGGTCACATGCACAACAATGCCTATCCTTCCAAGTGAAGAACGACCATCAACATAAGCAGCCAGATCAGCTGGCAGCATTATCTTTTCCTTTACCTGGCCGAGAACGAACTCACCAGGATGGATTATGAATGGCGTGTCATCGCCTATTGTCATCTTTTCTGTCTGGTCAACATAGTTTCTGACATCTATGTATGGCTGTGAAGTAGTCTTGAACATCCTGAACTGGTTGCCAAGCGACAAATCAACCCAGCCTGCTTGTATCTGCTCGTCGCTTAAATCATCAATCGTAAGGCTGCCTGATTTCAGGTATTTTTTTATGTCTCTGTCTGAAAGAATCATTTCTTTACACCTTTTCTATACTTAATTGCTAACAGCAAAACAATAAAAGCAATGCTGGCAGCACAGGAATTTAACAATGTAAAATATATGTCATTTATAATTATAGCGTGTGGTATCAATAAAACTGTTCCAGTAATTATGGTTACCAGAAATGGTATTGATATGTCCTTTGAGCTTTTGTTCCTTAACAATTTTATCATCTGCGGAAACCATGAAAGCACTATTATGATTGCACCGATCGACATCAATAGCTCATCTATTAGCATGCTCTCTTTTCCTCTTTACTTATTTTTTGTCAGTATCGGATTCTTCACAAGCTCTTCAGCCATCTCAAACATCTCTTCATATATCTGCATTGAAACAGATAAATGCGTATAGCTGCCTAGGCCAACACCTACCTGCTCAGCTATGTATTTTTGCAGCTCAGTAAACGCATATGCATTCATAGGCCATGCGCTGTAAAGATCGTTTGTCTTCATTGTAGCTATCATATGCAATTTATTTGCAATTATCTGCGGCTGCATTGTAACAAGACATGGCGAACTTGTCTTTGACCTTGGCCCGAATTTCTCCAAATCGCGAAGCGGATACCATGTATGCATGACGCAACTGCGCCTTGTTGGGTCATCCTTTAGAGTATCAATTACTTTCTGCACTTGATCCAATACCTCAACCATGCACTTGCCCTTGCACATCTCCTGTGCAGCTCTCTTCAGCTCCTCGCCTTCCATAATATTAGGCAGATCAACTATAATTGGGCATTCCCTGTGCCTTCGCAGCCTGCTGAAGTATGTATAGTCATGCTTGTTTTCTTTGTCAGTTCCCATGCCAAATATAACATTCCTCGCATATTCATCAGCCTGTTCCTGTGGCAATGCGCAGCTTGGATGAATTCTTGGCTCAGAAAACGGATTCTTGACATAAAGAAACATCTGGCACTCAACCGTATTGGTCTTGTAATCAGGCGCATCCACGAACTTTTTTACACCGCCCTTCATAATAGCGATGACCGCTTTCTCCCAGGCTTCGCCAAGCGTGTCAGCAATAATTATGATAGGCCCGTAATTGCCCCTGCCAGCTGCATATAGATACATGACCACACCAGTTTTATCAAGTTCTATATAATAGGTTAGGAAAGATTTAAATTATGATGGCAGGGAAATTTACAGAAACAGCCTTTTTAGCCTTTAGTTGGAACTTTAGCATGAAGTTTTCTTTCAGGTAATAGGTCCAAGGTTAATATAACATACCTCATATAGGTTTTTTCTAATTCATAATTAGTAGAGGATAATATTCCCCTAAGAATTAGATGCTTTCCTGAAACCTCAGGCGTTCTTTTTAAATCAAACGAATATTCTATAGTTCTGTTTAAACTGTTTTGACCTACCTTTTCACCTGAGGGAAAATATCTCTCATCTGCAAATTCCGCATCTAATAAATATCCAAGCCCGTAAATATTAAGCCTGACCTTAGGTTTTCGTCTAAGCAACTCATGTTCACCAAGATAACCGTGTATTAAGCCATCCATATCAGAAGTTACAGGGGGATCAAGAGAAGTATCCTCTTTAAATCTCACAGCCTGTAAAGAAAATCTCTTACCCACTCTTTTCTTGAAATAATCAAGATTAACTGGTACCTTTTCTTCTTCCTTAACTTCAGCCATAATAATAAAATGCCGTAAATCTTTAAATTATGATTGTCGGATTTCTTACTTTACAAGACTCAAGTTCCCGTTCAGCACCACAGGTCTGGTAGCTTCAATCTCGTCTCTTATGAATTCAAGCCTTTTGTCATATGGTATAGGATTCAGCAAGAAGATCTTCTTTTCGTAATGGAAAGCAACCATGAGCTCTGCAAAAGTAGCACCACCGATATAATTTTTTATACCGTGTTTCTCCTCGTTAACAATCAGCACAGCATCGCTGTTAGCTATATTTTTGAAATGTTCCTTTGTATAAACAGGCTTCAGTTTCATGTACCTCTCTCTGTTTGCTTTCAAATTATCAGCATCAATAGAATTGCTTAAAGAGAAATCTATTATAGATTTAGGCAATAGAACCTCATGTCCTTTAGCCTCAAGTTCTTTTTTTAATTTCAGTATCTTTTCACTAAAATTTAGGCTTCCACACAAGGCTATTTTCATTTTCAAAACACCGTTTTGAATTGAGATGCTTATATTTATGCATGGCGTCTCATTTCTTCACCATAAACATCTTCCCATGCCCAGGAACAATATAATCAGCAATTCTTAGAATCTTTTTGCGGCTTTCAATCAGTTTTTCTAAATCTTTTACATCGGGATCTTTTTTGTTGATTAAACTATCATAATCTGTTTTCTGTTCTTCATTCTTCCTCCACCAAAACAGATCACCTGCTATTACTATGTTACCTTTGTCTGTTTTTACAAGCAAAGAAGCATGCTCATTTGCATGCCCAGGCGTAGGAATTACTTTTATATCGGTTTTTGGTATTTTCTCAGAATATTCGAATATTTTATCGTCTTTGTTAATTTCATTCCCATCTAACACATCACAATCAGGAAAGAGCCTTATGTTCAGAATGTGGTCCAGGTGGTAATGTGTCACAAATATCATGTCTATATCACCTGGCTTAAGATTTTCTTCAGCAAGCTTTTTTAACAATAATTTCTTATTTGAACCTGGGTCTACAAGAATATTCAGTTCACGGTCTCTAATTAAGACTGTAGACGGGGATGCTATCCAACCGTCTTTAGTCTTTTCAGCATACCCTTCAATCAGAACAGTGAATTTGTTCATCTTATAACCTCAGATCTTGATATAGTAAATTATCTGAAATCGATAATTTAAATATCACTTGCTAGATTATATCATGGAAGATAAAAATTCAAAGCTGATAGGAAAATATCAATTGCTAGATTATATCATGGAAGATAAAAATTTCATGGAAGATATAAATTCAAAGCTGATAGGAAAATATCAAACATCAGACTGCCATACCGCTTATGTTTTTGCTGAAAGGGAGAAAGATAGCAAGCACTATTTGCTTGGAACAGTAAAAGGTATTGGCATAACTGAATGGGATTCAGAAGGAAGAGATACCATAGGGGATCACGAACTCGATCTTTTAATAGAAACAAAGGAATGTGTATTGTTCGATAAAAAGGTATTCCAGAAAATCTGAACTTTTACTTAGAACCTCAGCTCCTTATCCTGTTCGTAGTCTCGCCCAGTCTTCAGCGCGATCTCTGCCTTCTTTAGCTCTTTACCAAGATAAGCAGCATGATATAATCCCTTTACAAGACCCATCTTCACAATAGTGCCTGATATCGTCTCAGCTGTCTTGCCAACTATCCTGCAATTCAGTTTCTTATCTTTAGCAAAATAATGCTCTACAACTATTTGATTTGCATTCTGATCAACAAGTATAGTAAAGAAACCATCATCTAAAGAATTATCAGCTGTAGCATCTTTAGAAGCATCATAATCAGCATTTATTGTCTTTACCTTTTCTATCTTCATCCCATTATCAAATGCACCAGGATCATTTAATTCATTTATTCTATCCATTATTTTTTGAGTATTCTCTTCCTCTATCATATCAATTATCTCAACCTGATTTTTGAATTGCTTTATTTGCTCATCATTGACATTCTTGATAATTGGCATAGCGCCTCTTGCACCAATTATTTTTCTTTCTGCATCTAAGCCATTTTCAACCAAACACTTGAATGCCTGGCCAACATAATGACCTTTTGGCTCAACACCACATATAACAAAGTAGCGGATATTTGGATTGGAGATTATGTTCCTGATTATTTTCTCCATGCCGACATTCTCAGTAACGCACTTGCCGATTATAGCTATGCCATCCATAGGTAATTCAATATCCAATGAAGAAAGCGTACAAACTGCAATGCAGCTCTTTTTATCACCAATAATATAGCGCCCTGTTTCCACAGGCCAGTTTTCTACTTCGACTTTTTTCATAGAACTCATAAATCAGTTAAAACTTAAAAGATTAAAAGATAGGAAACATGGATTAAATATGGACAAAAAAAACTTTGAGGAATTGAAGAAACATGGCACTATCAGAGAGAAGAAATACCTGATGGGGCTAATGAGAAATGTGGAAGTAGATTTCAGAGGCTACGTAAGTAAAATTACAGAGGATGTACACCATGGTGCTGCAAATCTAGTAGGTTCCAATTTTGGAATCCCTATTTATTCAAAAAGTAGTGAAATAGGCGTATTTCTTCTAAAAATTGTACCTGATGAAAAACGCTTAGATTTTGATATCCCGCTTTATATGAGAGCAGATTCAGAACATGCTAAAAATCTTCTAGAAGAATATAGATCCGGAAAAAAGCTGAAAATAGCAGGCACGTATTTCGAGATAAACGCATTTCCATTCCCTCATCCACTTTCATATCGTGTTGTTGCAAATATAAGGATTAATGGAACAAATTACGAGGTAAGCTTTTTGGAATCGTTATTTAATCCTTCTAAGTATGAAATTAATCAAAAGAAACAATTGTCTTAAGTTTCAAGGCATTGAGCTATAATTTGCATACAAAGAATGGAAAGAAGAGAGGGATTTGGATAAGTTAGAACATAAAATAAGGAATCTTTGCTAACTTTCTGCACTTGCTTTAATCTTTTTTAAGCTTTCCCATCATTATATTGAGATAGCCCGGCTGGGAAAACTGGGAGGTTAATTATGCCGATACATGAATATAAGTGCGAAGGTCATCATATAACAGAAATATTTAAACAAAATCATGATTTTCCTGAATCTATAGGTTGTGGATGCGGTAGAACTGCCTATCTGAAGCCTAGCGCCTTCAATGTATTAAATAGCAGTACCTTGGATTACTCTAATATGCCTGAAGGAACTGTTGGAGTAATGGTTGATTGTAAATGCCGTAAAGATGAAAAGGGAGAAATAATAGAAAGGCGTATCACTCTTACTCCTGTCACAGATACTGATTATAAAGAAGTTTCAATGAACTAAGGTGATCAAAATGCCAAACTTCAAATTCGTGATAAGTGATGGAAAAAAGAGCTACCAGATAGAAAAAGACCAGAAGGACTGCCCTGTTTTCGGCAAAAAGATCAGCGAGTCCATAAGTGGAGACTTTCTCGACCTAGAAGGCTATGAATTAGTTATTACAGGCGGCTCTGATAAAGACGGCTTTCCTATGCGTAAAGATGTTGAAGGCATAGTAAGAAAGAAAATAATCACAAGTGGTGGCGTGGGTTTCGACCCGCAAGTAAATGGCTTAAGAAGAAGAAAGATGATAAGAGGCAATACCATTGCTGCTGATGTTGCACAGATAAACTGCAAAGTAAGCAAAAAAGGCGCAAAGCTGCTAGACGAAATACTCGGCAAAAAAGAAGCAGTGCCTGAAGCAGCAAAACCTGAAACAAAGCACGAAGAAGAAAAGAAATAGTTGTTATTTAATCATAATTTAAAGAAGATACCGAAGTTTTCTCCTTAATCATAAAAGGGAATGAGGGTAGAGGGAGAGAACCGTAGGTTCTTCTCCTCTGAGGTGATAAAGTTCCTAGAAGAAAAGAAAAAGAAATTAATGCCTGAGGTAAATATTGGTACTGTTGGCCATGTAGACCATGGCAAAACATCGCTTGTGCATACGCTTACTGGCAAATGGACAGACACTCACAGCGAGGAGATAAAAAGAGGTATAACCATCAGGCTTGGTTACGCTGACTGTACCTTCTATTACTGCGAAAAGTGCAAATCATATAGTTCTTCAGGAAAATGCCCAAAATGTTTTGAAGATTGCGTTGCTGTTCGGGCTGTCTCTTTCGTAGATGCACCAGGCCATGAGGCATTAATGGCTACGGTCTTGTCTGGCGCATCCTTAATGGATGGCGCACTTCTTCTAATAGCTGCCAATGAGGAATGCCCGCAGCTTCAGACAGCAGAGCACCTGAAGGTATTGGACATAGTTGGAATAAAAAATATAGTTATTGTGCAGAACAAAATAGACCTTGTATCAGAAGAAGAGGCTTTGCGGAACTATAATCAGATAAAAGCCTTTGTCAAAGGCACTGTGGCTGAAAACGCGCCTGTAATCCCAATAAGTGCAATTCACTCAGCTAATATAGATCTTCTTATAGCTGCAATACAGGAAAAGATACCTACGCCTAAAAGAAATCTGGATGCAGACCCAAGATTCTTTATCGCAAGATCATTTGACATTAATAAGCCAGGCACAAGCGTAGAAAAACTAAAAGGCGGTGTAATAGGCGGTTCTATTATATCAGGAAAAATAAGAAAAAATGATATTATAGAAATAAGGCCAGGTATAAAAATAGATGAGAAATGGACGCCCTTAGAAAGCAGAGTAGTTGAGATAGTCCAGTCAGGCGAGCGGATAGAAGAAGCAACACCAGGTGGTCTAGTCGCACTTCAAACCGAACTTGATCCTGCCATAACAAGAGGCGATGGCTTAGCTGGTAATATAGCAGGCCTTAAAGACAAATTGCCACAAGTAAAAGATGAGCTGAATCTCAAGTTAGAATTATTTGATTATATCATCGGTGTATCAGGTAATCAGAAAGTAGATCCTATAAAAACCGGTGATGTGCTAATGCTCACAGCTGCCATAGCCAAAAGCGTTGGTGTTGTAACATCTGCAGGAAAAACCTGCATGCTAAAGCTGAAGCTTCCGGTATGCGCAGAAAAAAATGATAAAGTCGCTTTATCCAAGCAGATCAGCGGCAGATGGCATCTGATCGGTTATGGAATAGCGATATAAAGGTATAATTAATATTTTTAGATTGGTGTCTTGTCTATGAGATGACCTTTGCAACCATGGACGAACAGACTGACGATGCAAAGCATCGTCAATTTATTTTCCATGGTATCTATGTGCATCTCTTTCAAGAACTGAATACTGTAGTATCAACTAAGGTGATTTTGAAAATGTCATCCAAAGATGACTTTTCGAAACTACAATATACGAAGTATATTAGGTGTTTTTAAAATGAAAGTCAAGGTCTATTCAACACCTGTATGCCCATATTGCATAATGATAAAGGATTTCCTTACAGAGCATAACATAAAATTTGAGGACATAGACGTATCCAAAGACAAAGCAGCAGCAAAGCATATGATAGAGAAGAGCGGCCAGATGGGCGTGCCTGTAGTGGAAATAGGCGACAAAATCATAATCGGCTTCAACAAGCCTAAGATAATTGAGGCGCTGGGCATTAAAGATGAATAAAATACTAGATTATGATACGAATTCTCTAAAAACCGTCATAAACCTTGTATACGAAAAATATAAAAAGCAATAGGAAATTTTTCTCATATTGTTACTAACAAGTCATTTCTCCTTTTCAGGATAGAAAAGTATTTTTAAGTAATAAAGTATTACTATTAATTCTCGGGTGTGTTTGGTAATTTTATGTCAGCTATTACTCAGATCAAGAAAAGGGACGGAAGGATAGTTGCTTTTGACCAGAAAAAGATTACAGAAGCTGTTTTTAAGGCTGCATCATCAGTTGGCGGTAGAAATTACAAACTGGCTGAGGAACTCTCTGATAAAGTCATTGAAGTTCTTGAAAAGCAGATGAAACCTGGCGAAATACCAGATGTTGAGTTCGTGCAGGACACTGTCGAAAAGGTACTTATAGAATCAGGCCATGCCAAAACAGCAAAGGCTTATATTCTTTACAGGCAAAAGCGAGCTGATATAAGAGAAGCCAAAGCGTTGCTTGGTGTTACAGATGAATTAAAATTATCAATGAATGCCATAAAGGTTCTTTCCAGCAGGTACCTGAAAAAAAACGAAAACAGAAAGATAATAGAAACCACAGGTCAGCTTGTCAGAAGAGTTGCAAAAGCAGTAGCAGAGGTAGAAAAGAAATACGGCAAAGATGATGAATACGTAAAGAAATTAGAAGATGAATTTTATGAAATGATTGCTTCTCTTGAATTCCTGCCTAATTCACCAACCCTCATGAATGCAGGAACTGAACTAGGCCAGTTATCTGCATGCTTTGCAGCTGAACAGCCTATAATGACACATGCGGGAATAAAACCTATAGCTGAAATAAAGATCGGCGATCTAGTTTTAACAGCCAGTGGAAAATACAAAACGGTCACAAAAACCATGCAAAGAATGGCCAGAAAATACTATGAAATAGATGTATGGAAAATGCCAAAAAAAACCCTTACTGTAACCGAGGAACACCCAATATTAGCAGTTAAAGATGGGGAAATACAGTGGGTTTTTGTCAAGGACTTAAAAAAAGATACTTATGTTGCAGTAGCGTTTCCTAAGGAAGTGGAAGATATTGAAAGCATAGACATATTGGACTTCCTTACAGACCATCGATATACTGTTGTTAATGGAAAAATTATAAGAAAAAATACAGACAAACGGATGAGGTGTGGACCAATAAGCAAACAGGTAAAATCAATAACCAATGAAATAAAGGTAGATTATGATCTAATGAAGTTGTTTGGTTACTATGCCAGTGAAGGTGACATAGACGGCTTAGATTGCGTCAGATTTACCTTTTCAGGATCAGAAAAATTATATGCCCAAGACGTAATTGACATAATCAGAGATAAATTTGGAATAGAAACCAGGATTGAAAAAAGTGGAAAAGGCAACTGGATTAATGTAAGATTCCATTCCAAGATACTTGTAGAGTTCTTTAAAAATGTAATAGGTGAGGGTTTTGATAATAAAAAAATTCCTCTTTGGGTACTGAAATTGCCTTTACAAAAACAGGAAGGATTTATAGTTGGTTGCTTTAGAGGCGATAGCACCCTATTTTTCAATAGGCATACGCACAACGCAAGGCTTGTTATGTGCAACCAAAATCTTGTTTATTCTGTTTGGGCAATGTTAATGAGAAGGAAAATAGTCGGTAATTTTAGAAAAGAATTCGTGCCAAAATTAGGCAAAACTGTACCGTTTTCATGTACAATAACATCTAGTGATGATCCTGTTTTATTGAAAGATATCTATGGAAGAGAAATAGCTAGTCCTACAGTTTTAGCTATGCAGAGAAGAAAGGAAATAATTATAGGGGATATGGTATTCCTACCGATAAGAAATATAGAAGAAAAGAACGAGGAAACGTTTGTATATAATTTTGAAGTTGAAGATGAACATACATATGTTGCCAACAACATAGCTGTTCACAACTGTTTTGTCCTGCCGGTAGAAGATGATATGCGAAGCATATTTGAAGCAGTTAAGAATACGGCGCTTGTGCATCAAACAGGCGGAGGAACAGGCTTCTCCTTCAGTCGGCTACGCCCGAAGGGCGATGTTGTAAAAAGCACAGGCGGTGTTGCATCAGGCCCTATATCATTCATGCAGGTCTTTAATGCCGCTACCGAGGTTATCAAGCAAGGCGGAAAAAGACGGGGTGCTAACATGGGCATAATGAGAGTAGATCATCCTGACATACTTGAATTTATCACATGCAAGGAGAGGGAAGGCATGCTTGCCAACTTCAATATCTCTGTTGCCAACACAGAAAAATTCATGCAGGCAGTTGAAAAGAATGGTGAGTATGATCTTGTAAATCCCAGGACAAAAGAAGCGACCAAGAGATTGCCTGCGAGAGCAGTTTTTAACCTTCTTATAATGATGGCTTGGAAAAATGGTGAACCCGGAATAATATTCATTGATGAAATAAACAAAAAAAATCCTACGCCGCAAATAGGTGCTATAGAATCAACTAATCCGTGTGGTGAGCAGCCATTACTGCCATACGAGTCCTGCAATCTTGGAAGCATAAACCTGACTAAAATGTTAAAGGACCAAAAAATAGATTGGGACAAGTTGAAGACTACTGTAAGAACAGCTGTCAGGTTCCTTGACAATGTTGTAGATGCAAACAAGTACCCGATAAAAGAAATTGAGGAAATGACAAGGGCAAACCGAAAAATAGGTTTGGGTGTCATGGGTCTTGCTGACTTCCTTATCCAGCTAGGAATATCCTATGCATCTGAGGAAGCTATAAAAACAGCAGAAGAAGTGATGAAATTCATAGATGACGAATCAAAGAAGATGAGCGAGGAGCTTGGCTTGGAAAAAGGCTCTTTCAAGAACTTCCGTGGCAGTGCATTAGAGAAAAAATACAAGGCCATGAGGAACGCAACAACAACAACCATAGCACCAACAGGTACGCTAAGCGTGATAGCTGACTGCTCATCAGGCATAGAGCCTATATTTGCTGTTTCCTACATTCGAGATGTCTCAGAAAGCCTCGGCCACCAGCTTATTGAGGTAAACCCATTCTTTGAGCGGCTAGCTATAGAAAGGGAGATATATAACGAGGAGATGATGAAAGCAATAGCAAAGCGCGGCTCAATACAAAAAATACCCGAGATACCTGAAGACATAAGAAAGCTTTTTGTAACTGCATTAGACATTCAGCCTGAATGGCATGTAAGGATGCAGGCAGCTTTCCAGAAATATACAGATAATGCAGTAAGCAAGACCATAAATTTCCCTAATTATGCTACACCGCACGACGTTGAAAAGGCCTTCATGCTTGCCTGGAAACTAAAATGCAAAGGCCTTACAGTTTACAGGTATGGCAGCCGAGATGTCCAAGTTCTTAACATAGAAAACGGCGGCGCTTCAGCAGTGCCAGACCAGTCCCAGTACAGCTATTGCCCAACGTGTTCGTTATAATTTTTTATATTTAATCCTCAATATTTAGTTATGCCAGATATGAACAAACCTGAATGGATAGTATATAACCCGCAAGAAAATATACCTTGGCTTGATGATAAGGGCTACTATCTACGAGACTATCGGCTAGATGGTGAAACCCTTATCTGGGTAGTATATGAGCCAAAAACAGATACTGTAACATGTGGCATAAGCTACGGCATGCAAAATGGCAGTGAACATTGTGTTGCTATAAGAGACCATGAAATAGTTTCAAGAAGAAGCCGTGTTCCTATATATGACGAAAAGGGTGGACTCAAGATCGATCCTACAGCTACTGATGCATGGCTTGAATATGCTCAACCGTTTTTTTCGTCCCTTCCTTCATACATCTACCAAAAAATAAACAATGTAGCCTCGAAAAGGAAAACAACTATAGCGCCATTCTCCAAAACCAACAACTGAATAGTCAAATATCCGTCAGACTTTTAAGCTTAGCTTATTATTACTGATAACATGGGTTATATCTATCTCTACACAGGTAGCGGCGGGGGAAAAACCACCAATGCGCTTGGCCTTGCACTGAGAAGCATTGGCCATAATCATAAGGTTGTTATGATCCAGTTTCTGAAATACTGGAAAAACACCGGAGAATACAAGGCCATGAAAAAACTAAAACCATATTATGAAATTCACCAGTTCGGACGCCCTGGCTGGTTCAAGCTTGACGGCAAAAAGCCAGCTAAATATAAATTCGGAAATAGCAAATTTACTGTCAAAAGCCTTGAAGAACTGGACAAAAAACTTGCAGATGAAGCATTAAACTTTGCAAAAAAGGTTCTTAGAAAAAAGCCTCATCTCCTTATACTTGATGAAATCAACCTTGCCTTGCACTGGAAACTTCTGGATATCGATAAAGTTATAGAGCTGTTAGATAATATACCTAAAAGAACTGATATCGTACTAACAGGCAGATACGCACCGAAAAAACTTCTTGCAAGAGCTGATTTTGTTAATCTTGTCGTGGACAAAAAACACCCACAAGATATACCTATGACAAAGGGGATACAATACTAGTTAAATCGCCTTTGCATAAGAATTTATATATTATGCGTCATGAAATTATGTAGATGGTGCTAGAAAATGAAAAAATTAATTAAAGACAAGATAACCAAAGATATGACCATAGGAGAAGTTGTAAGTAAATATCCACAAACAGCAGAAATCATGATGAAGCATGGCATGCACTGTTGCGGTTGTAGCATAGCAGGCATGGAAACCATTGAGCAAGGTGCAATGGGTCATGGCATAGACCTAAAAAAATTATTGAATGATATGAACAAGGCGGTGATGAAATGAAACCTAAGGTTGATGCAAAAAAGTGCATAGGTTGTGGATTATGTACATCTATATGCCCTAATACCTTTGAAATGAAAAATAGCAAAGCAGTGGTTATAGGAACATGCAAAGGCTGCGAGGATAAATGTAAAGAGGCTGTAGATTCCTGTCCAGTACAGGCAATTTCTTTATAAGTTTTAATCAGTTTTTAATTCTTTTTTATCAAATTTCTTTCTATGAGCCTTAAAGAGCTAAAGAATTCGTACCTTAAAAAACAGTTAATAATAGAAAAAAGGTTGCAGGATTTCAGAAAACCAAAAACAAATGAGGAATTGTTTGCTGAGCTGGCTTTCTGCCTGACTACACCGCAATCTAAAGCAAAGTTATGCTGGTCTTCCATAGAAACATTAAAAGCAAAAAATATCCTCTTCTCTAATGCTGGGAAAATAAGGCCTTGCCTAAACTGCCGTTTTAGCAATAACAAATCTAGGTATATAGAAGAGGCAGCAAAAGGCTTTGATGAATTAAAAAAGAAGCTACAAAGCAATAACAAAGAAGAAATAAGGGAATGGCTTGTCAAGAACATAAAAGGCTTTGGCTATAAGGAAGCCTCGCATTTCCTAAGAAACATAGGCATTGATGATTTTGCTATTCTTGACAGGCATATATTGAAGAACCTGAAAAAATACGGAGTTATAGATGAAGTGCCAAAATCACTGTCACCAAAAAAATACCTGGAAATAGAAGATAAAATGAGAAAATTCGCAAAAAGGGTTGACATTCCTATTTCTCATTTGGACTTACTCTTCTGGAGCGAGGAAACTGGTGAGATATTCAAGTGAATTTCTAAAGGGTTTAAAACCCTTCTGCCAATAGAATTATATGTCTGAAAGGATATTGTTCATAAGCCCTCTTATGGAGGATCCATCAGAAATGCCTATATATAACAGGATATGGCCCCCGTTAGATCTGGCTAACTGCGCAGCACTTCTTGAAGAAAATGGCTTTATTGCAGAAATCTTGGATGCAAACACAGAAAGATTGAGCAACAAGGACATCTGCAAAAAGGCTAAAGAGTTCGATAAAATATTTATAACAACCTCAACCATAGACAGATGGCAGTGCCCGCACCTTAACCTAACCCCTGTTTTGAAGTTGATCACGGAAATGAGAAAGAGCGATATAGCTTTTCATATAATGGGAACTCATGGAACAATAATGCCAAAAGAAATCTTGAAGCTTACAGGAGCAAAAGCATTAATAAGAGGTGAACCTGAGCTAACTGTTCTAGATATATGCAAACGTAGAGATCTTTCAAAAGTCAAAGGCATCACTTACAAAAAAGGTAATAAAATAATCTCCAATCCGGACAGGCCTCTTCTGGATATGGATGAACTGCCCATGCCTGCCTTTCATCTGCTTAAGCTAAACAAATATTTTTACGAAATCCTTGGCGGCAATTTTATGCTTTTCGAAGGCTCGCGCGGCTGCCCCTTTTCATGCATATACTGCCTGAAAAAGATGTACGGCTGCGGTTATAGAAAAAAATCACCTGAAAAATTAATAAGAGAAGTAGAGCGCGCGATAAGCCTTGGTGCAAAGAATGCCTATTTTATTGATCTGGAATTCAATATCAACAGGCAGTTAGTCGAAAAGCTCTGTGACTTTCTGATAGAAAAGAAATATGATTTCAAATGGACTTGCCAGACAAGGTTTGATACCATTGACATGAACATACTGTTGAAGATGAAAAGAGCTGGTTGTAAAATAATCCATTTCGGTATAGAAACAGGCTCTCCGAAAATAATGCAAACCATAGACAAAAAGATAACCATAGAGCGCATAAGGAACAGTATGAAGCTTGTAAAAAAAGCAGGTATCAGGAGCGTCTGCTTCTTCATGTTCGGCATTCCGGGTGAAACAAAGGAAGACATGGAAATGACAATAAAGCTTGCCAAGGAGCTGAACCCTGATTATGCATCCTTTCACACAGCAACACCATACCCAGGAACCAGGCTTTATGAACTTACGAAAAATAAGTTAGGCAAAGGAATGTTCCCACCAACCTGCGGCAATGAGAAGGAACTAAAAAAAGTTGTCAATAAGGCGTTCATATCCTTCTATCTGCGGCCTAGATATATTTTTTCAAGGCTAAGACAAGGCGATATAAAGCTGCTTTTCAGGCAGGTGAATTTATTCTTCAGATATCTGAAAAGAAAAAGGAAATAAAAAAATAGAAGTTAAAATTTAAATTAGCCAGGCATCCATATCCAGAGTCTTGCCGGTTCTGGGGAAGGTAGGTATGTTAAATTATTATATTCTTTGAACAATTTCCATCCAGAATCAAGTTTGTTATTAAATTTATTCAAACAAAAACCGCAGCCATGACAACCATAATGTACATAGTTACCTAGACCTGTAATCATCATTGATCCTTCTGTCAAATTATATTGATTTTCCTGGAGCCATTTTTCATATTCTTTTGCATCATAAATGCCATAAATAGGAACGATAGAAATCCTGTTATTGTCTTTCAGATAAATTTCGCGTGTGAAAAAGCTCAGCCACGATTCCATCACAAGCTGAGGTGGAGACTGTTCCTTTATATCTTTGATTATTGATAAAAGATTTTCACGATAAATCTGCCCTGGTTTTGTGGCATTATCTGCTTGGTAAATGTTAACACATATCAAAAATACAAATAGGATTACAATGGAATATTTTCCGATTATACTTTTTCTTAAGGTGTTAATACCTTTGAAATTAATTTTTATTTTGCTAAAATCGAGTATTAATTTAGCTATATGCAAAACCATTGGAAATGAAAGAGGGGTTAGATATCGAAAGATTCGTGGAGCAGAATAGTACTGATCGAAATTGAAGGTATTTGGGAAAAAATTCATTAACAGAAAAAAAGAAGTATAATATGCAAATAAATAAATGTCTAATTTATCAAAGCTGAGAATTTTTTTGTGATTTTTGACAGTTCTTGATAAAATCACCTTAAGAATCAGTAAAGCAATCAGAAGATAAGGAATTATTCCAAAAAGAGTTGTTCCAAATTCAGAGCCCTGAAAAATAAATTTAGGGTATATTTGAAATAGCCATGACAGGTCTTTTTCTGGAACAGGGTAGGTTGCTGAATGATAGTACAGATAAGGCATAAAAACACCTGCTTTTATTTTCCAGACAATACAAGTAATACCATGGATTACGACAGAAGCAGTAGAAAAACTGGCTAAACCTTGCCATCTCTTATGCTTAACAATCTGATATAAATAATATAAACCCAGCGCAGGTAAAAGATAAATTACCCATAATTTTACATAAAAGGCAAACCAAAACAAAAAGGCTAAAAGCATGCCCTGAATGATAGGTTTCTTCTCGAAAATAATGAAAGAGTATAAAGCAAGAGCTAGCGCCCAACTGAAGATAAGATCATTGGCACGCACAACACCAATTAATATTTCGAATGGAGCAGAAGCGATAAAAAGAGCTGCTAAAAAGGCTTTATATCGCGGATATCTCCAGAAAGTAAGGATATAGTACCCAATAACGCCAATGGATGAAGACATCAGCCATGTTGGTAAGAAGAATGAAGACTCTGAGATACCAAATAGATTGAAAGATATTATATTAAAAATCCAGCGACCAAAACAAATGTGAGCTGCAGTGTGAAGTTCAGGACCATTAGACATAACATACTGCATGACCTGAAATTCTTCAACGTCATCGCCCAGTATAAAGCCTGTGAAAAAAAAGAGACGCAAAATAAGTGCAAAGCAAAATATTAGTAAAGGGGGTATTATTAGCATGGTTATGTTTTTATAAGTTTTTTTCATTTCAAGCACCGATATTATAAATAACTCTATTAATGTTATTAATTTAAAAACTGTTCTATAATTAAGTTTTGTATGCCCTTTTCAATCGTGATACCTGTCTACAACGAAGAGAAAATCATAGATATCAATACAAAAAAATTAATTAAATTCCTTAACAGGCTTAAGACGCGTTACGAGATTATAATAGCTGATAATGGCTCAGACGACAGAACTGCAGAAATAGCAAAAAGGCTTGAAAAAAAATTCTCTAAAGTAAGACTTATTTCTATTGCAAGGAAAGGCGCAGTAGGCTGGGCGTTCAGGAACGCAGTTCTTTCAGCCAGATATGAAAATATTATATCCCTTGACATGGATTTATCAATTGATCTTAACTTTGTTTCTGCGTGCCTGAAACTGCTGAAAGAAAACAGTATTGTAATCGGATCGAAGCTGACAGGTTCGCAGCAGAGATCCGTGCTAAGAAGATTTGCAAGCTTTGTTTTCATCTTTATGACGCGTGTTTTGCTCAACTTAAGATTCAGGGATTACTCATTGGCTGCCAAGGGCTATAGAAGGAAGGATATAATAGAGTATGTAAAGAAGGTGGATAAAGGCTCTGCTTATGTTTTTGAACTGTTGTATTCAGCAAAAAAAAGAAGATTAAAAATGTGCGAAATTCCTACACACTGCTTCGACAAAAGAAGAAGCAAATTCAGCTTTATAGACGAGGTTCTCTATCGCTTCAGGAGCCTTTTAACACTCTGGCTGCGAAATATGTTATAAAAGATTATAACAAAGCCGGCAACTGATAAAAGAATGGCTAGATAATCCGTACCTGTCATACCATAATAAAGGGTTACTTCATTACTATTAGGGTAGACAAGCATAAATGAAGGCGAAACTAGATATATTTTGTCAGCTCCTTTGACCTGCCAGTTAGGATAGTAAGAAATGCTTATTATATGCGGCTTACCTACGCAACTCGTAGTAAAGGCAATAGTTTCATTGGTCACTCTTTCTGATATGGAGCAGTTGTTGTCAATCGCTATTCTAGGCAATGTTTCTAGATTAGAGCTTGTCTTGAAGTTTCTATCATTAACTCCTGAGAAAACAAGAGGTATATCGATTACATCTGGTTTTCCAAACCATTTGTAAGATATATTTTTCCAGTTATTGGTCTCAAAAAGCACAGGCTCATAAGCAGGCACTGTAACATACCTGTTTTCGTTGTCAAGAATCTCGTATATATTATAAGGCTCTATTGTTCTTACCAGTTCTACGTTATCAAATGCTTTTATTTCCTCTTTCAGCTTGTCTGACCTTGCTATGATATGCTTTACATTAAACATCTTCAGATGTTTTAATCCGTTTTCCAAGTTGAAAGGCGAGCATGGGTAGCCGGGCAGAGGACATGAAACAACCTCAGAGATCTCTGACTGGATGTAGAAAACAAAAGGCGAGGAGATCGTGGACTGCATATACAAACCCTCAAGAGTCGAGCGCCCTGAGAAAAGAGGCAATGATTCATATGCCCTGAGAGAGCCTGCTTGGTTATGGAGATCAGAATGCTCATATACCACTCTTGGATCTGACTCATCGCCATGCAAGTAATCGTTCACAGCCTTGTATGAAACCCAGAGTGGCTTGTTCTCAAAGCCCTGATAATTCCAATTTATCCATGCAGGAATAAAGGTAACATTGCTGCTAACCCAAAGCACAGTCAAAATCATTATTATGATAGCAGCTAACCATCTTCCTTTGAATCTACTTATTACGACAAATACGCCGTATGCGCCAATAAATAATATGAATAGCTGCATAAATGGCACAAATCTTATGTCAACTACGCCAATCTTTGATGCAGTCAAAAAAAGAAACATTGCAGAAACCAACGAAAAAGAGATATACCAAATCCTATTATCTCTTTTTTTTATAGATATAATGAAACCGAGAATGGCAAACGCAATTATAGGCAATAATATATCGGGAAATACTGTTTTTATGGCGTCTATTACCCATACATAATTATAGGATATTGTGAACTCGAGCTTAGTGAAGAGCGGTATGGTCCAAATAGCAGAAAGTAGAAAACCCAGAAAATAGGTCTTGAAAGTATAATAAAGATTACTAATAATTGCTTCCTTATTTCTCTTGATAAGAAAGAAAATAGAAGTCACACCGATAAATAGTAAGGTGTAAACATGGGTTAATGCGATAAGAAAAACCAGAAAAGAATTTACTAGGATGCCTTTCTTCTCTTCCAAGCCTCTATAGAAAGATCCGAGAAATAAAACAGCTATAGCCAAACTTATGCTGTATGAGAATTCGCCAGCTAGTGTACTGGGTATATTTCCACCCCACATAGAATTCGCTTCCATGAAAAGAAATGGTAGTGTAAAAACAGCTGCTAGGGCTGGCATAGGAAATTCGAATTTCATAAGCCTCATAGAATAAAACGCGCAAATTGGCAACAAGAAGCTGCCCAAGACTGTCACAAGCTTGAAAGCTATCTGAAGAGGTATCAAATAACTGAGCACTGCCATTAATATAAAGGACAGTGGAAAGTAAAACTGGAATAAAGGAAAGCCTGCATACCAACCAGGGCACCAGCCTACAACCTTTCCATGCGGTAAAAGATATTCTTTCAGGTATTTGGCGGGGTAGTAATGAGATGCTGTGTCACCGCCAGCAGTAATAGTCTCTGAAAGCATCAGTTCTGGTTTAAAATAGTTCAGCAAGAAAGCAAATATGAAGATTAGTATAAATATATTTACAAGCATCTCCCTGTTGTTGAACAACCAACTAAAAAGCCGTTTAATTACTTTGTATTTTTTTTCCATCTAATCCTTCCCTTAAACTGATATAAACTAAAGATTATTATCAGAGCTATCAGTAAAAATATTAACCAGCTTGTTTCCAAACCAGCTATCTCAGCTTTTTCCTTTATCTCAACAATACCTGAAGCAAATGAAGTATAGTGCTTATCACCATCGTATTCTATCGCAGAAAGCACAAAATAACTGCTGCCAGCAAGGGCACCAAAGTTTGAAATCTTAAATTCGAGTTCCTTTTCCTCCTTGGAATCTAAGTGGATGTATTTTTCATATTCATTTGCCTTTATCTCCAGCGGCATGTAAAGCCTTATTTTTGCATCTATAGCACTGTCACCTTGGTTCCAAAGAGTCATAAAAATCTTACCATTATCAGAAAGCTCTACCTTCTTATTATCATTTATCTTACTAGAAATATCGCTATAGCTTATTTCTTTGTAAACAATGCTGTTTTTAGATACAGAAGAAAACGGGTAACCATTAGCATCCCTGTACTGCGTCAGAATAACAGCAGGGTAAGCGCCTGGTAGAAGGTTATCAGTAGTATTGACAAATATAGAACCTGACCAAGGAACGCCAGGGAATAATCTGCCAATAACAACCATGTCTGAGGTGAAGTCTTCTGACAATAATAGTGAAACACGAACATCCTCAGCTGCCTCATCACCATTATTCTGCAGTGTTATATTAACTATACCGTTGTCACTAAAAACAGAAGTTGTTGCAGTAACAGTTATCGATATAGATCCAGCCAGAGCAAGCTGGGCAAGGCATGAAAATAACACAGCAGCTACAAATACGAATTTGCTTCTTTCCATGCATCAACTTTGAAAATTAAAGATTAAAAATCTATTTTTTGGCATTTAAAGCACCAACAAGAATAAATAAATTAATGGTTCTTAATTCATATGGCAGAATGCAAATATTGTCAAAAAGATTATCAGGAATCGGAAAGAACACTAATAAAAAATGAGCTATGGTTCGCAAATTTCGATAATCATCCTGTTAGCCCGGGACATATGAAAATAATTCCAAAGAGACATGTTATTTCAATTATCGAACTCACAAACACAGAATTAATATCGATGCGGGAAATAATGAAACAAGCAAGTGAATTAATTGAAAAAGAATATCACCCAGACGGTTATAATTATAGGAATTAATCAAGGACCAGCAGCTGGCCAGACCATATTTCACTTGCATATACACTATATTCCTAGATATAAAGGCGATGTTGACAACCCGCTGGGCGGGGTCAGAAACATTATCCCAGGCAAAGGAAACTATCTTCAATCAGGCTAATTAATCAGTGCTTTTTTGAGTACAACCATGGTTTTAGTTCAACCTTTAAGAACAATCGCACACAAATATATTAAATATGGAAGTTTCTGAGCTTATTAGAAAGTATATTCTTATCAACGCCACTGAGCATGATGGTAAGGCCGTGGCCAAGAGTGTTTTAGGTAAGCTTCTAGCTGATCAACCTGAGCTCAGAGACAGCGTCCTAGATGTAAGATACAAAATAGATACAATGATAAATGAGATTAATGCATGGAACCTGAATAAGCAGAAGTCTGAGCTAGAAAAAATGGGTGGCTATGAGCAGATCAAACATGTTGAAAAGCAGGGATTGCCTGATTTAGACGTGCAAAATAAGTTTGTTGTGAGGTTTGCACCTAATCCAGACGGTGCATTGCACCTTGGTAACGCAAGACCGGCTATATTGTGTAATGAGTATGCAAAAAAGTACAACGGCAAATTCATCCTGCGTTTTGATGATACTGATCCAAAAATAAAGAAGCCTGAAATAAGGTTTTACAAATGGATCAAGGAAGACCTTAAATGGCTAAAAATAAAATGGCATCAGGAAATAATCGCATCCAAACGCCTTAATATTTACTACAAATATGCCGAAGAGCTTGTAAAATCAGGCAAAGCCTATGTCTGTACATGCAATGATGAAAAATGGAAACACCTTAGGAACAGCGGCAAGGCGTGCCATTGCAGGGAAATAGACGAAAAACTGCAGTTAAAAAACTGGAAAAAGATGCTTGCTCATAAGTTCAGGGAAAAAGAAGCAGTTCTGCGAATAAAGACCGAGCTTGATGCAAAGAACCATGCTGTAAGGGATTGGGCTGCCTTCAGAATAGTTGATAAACCAGAGCACCCGTTGAGCAAAAAAAAGGTCTGGCCTCTATATAATTTTGCATCAGCAATAGATGACCATCTGTTAGGTATTACTCATATATTAAGGGGTCAGGAACACTCTACTAACGAAACCAAACAGAGATATCTATATGAGCACTTTGGTTGGAAATATCCAGATGTCACAATACTTGGAAGGTTTTCTTTGTCAGACATGGTCCTGAGCAAGAGCACCATAAGAGAAGGTATTAAAGAGAGGAAATACAGCGGATGGGATGATCCAAAAGTAGGAACCCTGCGAGCCCTTAGAAGAAGAGGATTCCAGCCAGAAGCCCTAAGGCAGATAATTGTTGACATAGGCCCAAAGTCATCAGACATTACAATAGCATCAGAGAATCTTTCTGCTTATAACAGGAGGATGATTGACAAGACAGCCAACCGCTATTTCTTTATTCCAAATCCAAAAAGAATTGAAGTAAAGAATCTTACAATAAGAAAAGTGAGCATTCCTATTCATCCTGAAAAAAAGAGCAAGAAAAGGAGTTTCAGTCTAGGCAAATATTTCTATATAGATGCAAAGGATTTCGACAAGTATAAGGGACTGGAAATACGGCTAAAGGACCTCTGCAATATAAAGCTGAACGAGGTTTCTTTATTCACCTCAAAAAAGGTAAAATCCGTGCCAAAAATACAATGGGTGCCTTCCAAATTCGTTCCAGTCCGTGTCACCATGCCTAACAAGGAAATAAAAGGCTATGGCGAAATTAACCTTCTAAAAGCTAAAGTCAACGAAGTAGCCCAATTCGAGCGCTTCGGCTTTGTCAGGATAGAAAAGATCACCAGGGACAGCATAATCGCCATCTTCGGGCATGAATAAACTACTTAAAAAGCTCTTCGCATAATGCTTTTACTGTTATATCTGCTTTATCAGCATCAACCGCAAACGACACAGTTGGCGGCAAAGGTTTCTCATCGCTTTGTGAATTAGCCCTTACAGATACGTTAACAGCTTCGGTAGTACCATATATTCTTCTTAGTATGCCAGGTGTTCCCTGCATCGCCTTTCCTACTGCACTAATTTTGGCTACAACCTCTCCATCTACACTAGGTTCAAATCCCATAGAATTCATATAATTTTTAAGCTCATTGAGATGTAATGCTAATAATTGATCAATGTTCTCATCGCTTTTTACATCACCCAATGATACTGTATATGAAACTGATTTATTACCTGTTGATACCATATCTATAGAGTTTCCTTTCCTTGTTTCAAAACCAGTAAGAAGGTGGAGATAACCAGTACGTTCTGTCATCAGAGAATCGATCACATTAATCATAGGCTGATAAACTACAACTATTGCTGCCACAGGATTTTCTTTAGTTGTCTGTGATTCAGTTGATATTAATGTCCCTTTACTATCTGGATCTAGATTTTTGACAACTATGGGTATTTTCTTTAGGCTTGCTATATTTATTGCCTCTGGGTGTACAACAGGTGAACCTTTCCATGTCATTTCACCTGATTCATCATAACTAAGTGCATTTAAAGTTCCATAATTACCATATCTTTTTTCAACGCGGCAAATAGCAGGAACATCCTTTATAATCTCAACAGTAACAGTATCTGCGTCTATTGAATAACCCACCGCAGATGCAAAGGAATCAGTGCTGTTTCTTGTTCCGGTTCTAACTACATGAGTATCAACATGCCTACCAACATAACCAGGTATAATAAGTGCTTTTTTTGGGTCTCTTGCTCCAATAGTTTTTCTTAGTCCAATCGCACTTCTTTCTATATCAATTGACCTATTTTCCTTTATCAAAAATCCTGCATCAGCACTGTTAATATACTCTACGTCCCCTTCAAGCGCCTCTACAAAATAACGTAGTATAATACCAGCCTGTTGCTCACCTGATCCTACTATAGCATCTTCTGAACCAGATTGTACGTATGCATCTAAAGCCTTCAGGTGTTCATCTATTTCATTCATCGCACCTTCAGCATAGGGTCTAGGGAACCTGTCAAATATAAGTGAGTATATATACCTTAATTCAGCCCTCTTTATAGGGTAATAATCAGGGTCTCTAATATTTTTAAAAATACCCTTGTGCACATTTGTAATACCAGAAAATGCTGAAGGGACAGCTATAACCCTATTTTCTTTTTGTTTTTTGATAATATATGCAGCAGCATTCATAAGGCTTTCATAGTCTGTCAGCACACTGCCGCCAAATTTTATTACATATAGGTTCATAATGATCAATTCTAAAAGAATATCAGAAACATTCTTAAAGTTAGTTAATTCAAAAAGCCTGTTTTATTTTAATCTATATACTCCCGTAATTCGGGTCTTCGATGCCTCTTCCCTTCACTGTATTTTGCATCATGATTTAGACGGGACTTGACTCAGATTTATATAAATAGGCCCCATGTTATTTAGGTCAACAGTAAGCCTTTCTAACAAATTAGGTTCCTTATAAACCTCTCCGATTTCGAATGACGAAAATTTTAGACTGCCGTCGCGAATTCCTTGACTAATTTTTAATGCCATATCATGCTCCTCGCGACTATGTGTGGACAAATCTGGATGTGGGCTCAATAACAGGTTAATTAGCTCACGATATGTCGGCGATGTTATAAGCACTGCTTCTTCAACGTTTTGACGCAACCTCAAACCCGAATCCTCAATAGAAACTACTACAGGATATACAGGACGATCCATTTTCACACCACCAAAAATAAATTACACATCGTGGGATATATTTCTATTGACTACATAATATATTTTAGAATATATCGTATAGTATGAATATTGAATTATTAATTTCATGCTTATCTTTAAAAAAACTGTGTTTATCCGATATATGCTGTTATGGTGATATTATGCCACCTATATGGAATAACCCAAATGAGATGCAGGTAATAGCAAAAGCAACTCGTATAGCTGATTTTTACGGCGGTGAAGCAGAGGTAGGACTGTATTTAATAAATGACTTCCCTGGAATAGGCGGAACCATAGGCGGGTCACAAGGGGGATATCAGTCATTGTCAGTTGCGCTTAGAACAGAATCCTATTACACACCAGGAAAAGGGCATGTGGATTTTCTAAAACATCTCCTAATAAAGAAATTTGAGGACTTTTTTCACGGAATTGGGGCATATGAACATGCGCACATACCAAGACCCTTGGGTTCAATAGATAGCGGCTATATCTATGAATGGGCTCATGGCACAGAAGGCTTTGATTGGTATATTACGGTTATGGGCGGAGGCACGGTACCTATTAAATTAGATGAATGGAAAGAATTCGTAGATAATTTTAATGCTGTTGGAATTGACATGAAAGTTGATACCACAGACTCTGATAATGCCAATATATCAAAAAATATAATACATGAACACACAAAGTATAGGATATGTACTGGTGAGGGTGATAGCTTAAGTGGCTCATGGAAAAGGATAGACTTCGGACCAAGAAGTATTAGAATAAATTATGATAAAGTTGATGAATTTTTGAAAGAAAATAAAGAAGAGATTACTTTTGTATTGGACAGGGAAAGAGAAAGATATATTTTGATGCAGCTTGTCTGCAGATACTTAGAAGGGAACAGTCTTAGCGAAAAAGAGAAGGAAAAAATTAGAGAATTAGCTTATGACTTCAGACTGTCATCATTAAGCCATCTCAAAAAAAGAGGATTTGGCGATGTAAATATATGAATACTACAGAATTCACAAAGCAGCTACCATTAACGGACCATTCATGTCAAATATTAATTCTGCTATTGTATTTAGGTAGAACAAAATCTTCATATTCTTCTTTGGGACCTTGTCATACAGATTCTCTATCATTTTGGTAATATTGTCCTTTTTTTCTCCTACATCAGGCATTTTCTTCAGGTCAAAATTATAGAAAAGATCGTAAAGGTCATGGAAAAAATCATTTACCTGCTCAAAAAGCTCAATCTCTTCTTTGCTTATTTTTATCTTGTTATTAGCAATATACCAGCACATGTCCCTGTAAACATCCCCTATCTTTTCCATCTCAACCACAATAAAAAACATGGGAGCTGTTTTTCTGAAATCATGGTGACCCTTCTTAATCAAAGCCCTTCTGCAAAAATTGGTGAACTTGTTTACATCCTTATCTCTTTGTGCTGTTGTATTCAGGTGGTCGGTATCTCCTTTTTTCGCAGCATCTAAACTTTCTTTCGATATGTTCAAGATAAGCAAGAAGGTTTTCTTGAGGATGTTATCAAATTCACTGTATTCGGGGTGTGCTAATTCCTTTATACTGATGCTTTTCCTTACCTGGTCTATTATCTCCATGCCTATCATTTCATTTACAGAAAATTGCACCAGCCCCATTTCTTTAGATGAGCCAAAGGTCACGTTAATTTCATCGTATCCCTTCTGATATAGCGAGAATAGTGTTCTCCTAATCATCGGCTGCAGATCAGCAACGCTTACGCAGCATTTCTCTAAGCTAAAATCTTTTTCAGTTGAAAGCACTAGTGTTTTTTCCCTTTCTTCTACTTCTATTTCATTCCCAGCCTCTAAAGTATGCATTCTAGCCCATTTTTTAGGAAGAGTAATGGTTAAGGTGTCATTACCCTGCTTTATGATCTTTCTCTTCATAAATATAGCAGGATAGTAATCTATTTAAGTCTTACTATCTTTTTAAAATAAAATATATATAAATATATTGTTGTATTGTAAATATATTAAAATGAGATGCCCTTTGCTACCACTGCCTTTAGGCAGTGGTTTCTTTGTGGCTTTCTTTCTGACTTCTTGTCATTCATCCCTAACCTAAAGGTGTGTGTTTTTTGTAGAAGTCAAAAATAACATCAAGATTCGTCGTTAAGCTGGGTTAATAGACAAATCATAGAATCCTATGTGCATTGTTTTTAGCATATTCTGAGTATAGTGAAATACCAAAATTATAATTTACAAACATTTATATTCTTCTGCTGAAATTTATTAGCATGGAGTATATTGATCTGAAATACAAGCCGTATATTACAGACATAATATGCGAATTCTACCTTGAGCCGGTGCATGGCTCTTCCATTATTGATGTTGCTAATCAGGTTGCTGCCGAGTCATCCATTGGCACATGGACAGACGTCAAAACAGAAAAAAGTTATATGCGCGGATTAGGTGCCAAGGTCTTTTCTATAAAGAAGAATTATATTAAGATAGCTTATCCACTTGACTTGTTTGAACCGGGCAATGTTCCGCAGCTTCTTTCTTCAGTAGCTGGCAATATATTCGGCATGAAAGTTGTTGAGAAATTACGATTGGAGGATATTCATCTGCCAAGGGTTTACATAAGAAGCTTCAAAGGACCGAAATATGGCATAACCGGCATAAGAAAGCTTTTGAAAGTCTACAAAAGACCGCTAGTCGGAACCATAATAAAGCCGAAGCTAGGCCTAAAGACAGTTGACCACGCAAAAGTCGCTTACAACTCATGGATAGGTGGTTGTGATATAGTAAAGGATGATGAAAATCTTAGCAGCCAGAAATTCAATCCTTTTGAGAAAAGAGTTATAGAGACTCTCAAAATGCGGGATAAAGCAGAAAAAGAAACAGGCGAAAAAAAGATTTACATGCCAAATGTTACTGCTGAAACCGATGAAATGATAAAAAGGGCGAGATTTGTCAAGCAGCACGGCGGAGAATACGCCATGATCGATATTATAACCTCGGGCTTTTCTGCCCTGCAGACCCTTCGCAAAGAAGATATGGTCATTCATGCCCACAGAGCAGGGCATGCAGCTTTCACTCGCGGCAATCATGGTATTTCCATGTTAACAATTGCCAAGCTATGCCGGCTTATAGGCACTGACCAGCTCCATATAGGAACCATATTCGGCAAAATGAGCGGCAACGCAAATGAAGTAAAGACCATTGAGATTGAGATAGAGAAAAAGATAGTACCGCACCTGGAAGGCCATGCCCTTGAACAGAAGTGGTTTAATATAAAGCCTGTTTTTGCTGTTTGTTCCGGTGGCTTACATCCAGGCATGGTGCCTCATATTGTCAAAATCCTTGGAAAAAATGTTATAGCGCAATTCGGCGGTGGCTGTCATGGCCATCCATATGGAACAATAATCGGTGCCAGAGCCATCCGCCAGGCAGTTGACGCAGTAATGCATGACATACCTTTAGGAGAATATGCGCTAAGGCACGTTGAGCTCAAGACCGCGCTGGATAAGTGGCGCTATTGATTAGCCACAAGTTATATCAATGTCCATGTTTAGGCTATTTTATTAAATTATTTAAGCTCTTTTTGGTCTACTTCTTCTTATGAAAAAGCTAAAAGTCCTCGCAGGCGGTTGCTTTAACAAGATTCATCTTGGCCATATCTATTTTCTGAATAAAGCCAAGGCATTAGGCTACTTAGTCGTTGTTCTCACAAACGACAAAAACAACAAAAAGCCCTATGCTGTTCCTGCCAAAGAGCGTAAAAAGCAGTTAGCTGCTTTAAAAATAGCTGATAAAATTATTATAGGTCATCCAACTAATTATATGAAAACTGTGAAAAAGGTAAACCCAGATATAATCGCTCTAGGCTATGACCAGGAATTGCCAAAGGGTATAGATACAGATGCAAAGATAGTTCGCATAAGGAAATTCAGGAATTACAGCACCAGAAAGCTTTTATAAATTCTCTATATAGGCTTAACATGTTGACCCTTGAGGCAATAGAACTTGATAAGATATATGATATTACAAATGATGTTCTAAATCTGATGGAAATAAAGAAAAGTGGAAAAGATGCTGCCTACTACGATGGGCGTCTTATTCTTATAGACAGGAAACATATAAGAGGGTCTGAAATAGTAAGGTTTGCAAACCGCCCAAAACATGGATTTGCATATAAAAGACAAGAACTTATTGAAATGACGCCTGGCCTAACTGAGGAAATCTTAGACATCGAACTTTCTAGATAGTTCAAAAAACACGAAGATGATTTAATTAGGGGCGATATCGCATCTATAATATATCATAAATTTACTATAGGTTATAAAAGTCATAAACCTGAAAATAAAATAGAACCTTCTGGGCCTGTTCAAAAATTACCAAAAGAAGACGGCTGGTCACAAAGGCATTGAAACGTTATAATTTAAGCGCTTTCATAATCTCCCGTTCTGTTATCCTGCCTTTTCTTACAATTTTATTTGTTTCTATGTCGTAAACAGTCGATGGTTTTCTTCGCGGAAGCGATCCTGCGTCTATAATTAAGTCAATCTTGCCTGAAAATATCTTTTTTATCTCACTAATTTCATAGATCTGCGGTTTACCAGACATATTAGCAGAAGTAGCAGTTATCGGTTTTCCGAATTTTTTTACTAACTTGAGTGCAAATTCGTTTGCAGGTATCCTGAAACCGCCTAGAAGCCTTGCTGTTCTCATATTTTTCTTTTTCGCCACCAGCGTCAATGGCCCTGGCATGAATTTTTTCATCAGTTTCTTGATATCGGCATTAAGTACTATGTATTTTCCTGCCATTTTCATGTCAGAAACAATTATAGGCATGAATTTGCCTGCCCTTTTCTTTAGGCGGTCTATCTTTTTTATTGCATTGCAGTTCGTTGCATCTGCTGCAATGCCATATGATGTCTCTGTCGGATAAATAATTAAGCCGCCTCTATGCAAAATGCCAGCTGCTAATGGAATTGCCTTGTTGTCAGTCGCCTTTACTATCTCAGTTTTCATAATAAATTACATTTTGTATTGATTTTTAATAATTAATTTTCAAATAAGCATATGCCACCAGAAGAACTTACAGCATTTTTAGGCTATTTGGGAAGGAAAGGTATAGAAACAAAAGTGTTGCATGGCCCAGGATGCGCAATACCTATGACTGTTTACAGAATAGGAAGAGGTTACGTGAGTATTTATACATCTGCTGACAAAAAAGTACACGCACAAGCAGTCAAATCTCTTGATCCAAAAGAAACAGAACCATTTTCAAGCATAATAGCAACCCTCACAGATGGAACTTTCATTGATACATCAAAAAGGACCAATGGAAAAGTTGACAATATTAAAGATCCTGTGATTTCTGCAACATACAAACTATACAGGGAGTTTAAAGAAGCTTCCTGTATTTAAAGCTTATCCCTATGTTACACATATGTGTAACATTTTTTTCTAGTCAAAAATGAATTATTCTGCAGTTATTTTAAGGTTTTTTAAACACCCGAAGGCGCTTAAATCAAATGCATGAAACGCTTATATTTATGCCATGCTGGCTGCTTAGGCTTTAATTGTTAATTCCTCAGAAAAGTGTTTTAGCAAAAAGCAGGGCTTAAAGCAGTATTCAGCAGTCATATTAAAAAGGCCTTATTTCCCTGCAGAATCTGCAGGGCTGGCAGCTGTTGCTGCTTCAGTTGCATTGTCAGGCTTGTAGCTGACCCATTTTCTCCAGCTATTACCCTTAATGTCGAACCATACCCATTCATATAGCTTAAGGAATTTGCAGGTATCGATTATGTCTTTTGGAAGGTCTGTTTTCTCCAGCATATTGGACCACATATGACCAAGAATTATGGTTGTATTGAGCATTATCTTTGAAGGCAGTGGAAACTGGCTTATTAATATAGTCTGCAACCCTGTCTTAAGGCCCTGGGAAACTATCGGAAATAACGAATCCTGATAACGGTTTGCCTCCTCTACCAGCAGGAGCTCTTGTTTTCTATCGCCAATAATATGGTCCTGCAAAAGCGTCTTTAGTAGTTCATCTATAAACAACTGCTCCATTGCCAGATCATTGAACTCAGGCTGTATAACCACATTTTCTTTCGATTTCTTTATCATTTTAACAAGTGCCCTAGCCTTTTCCTGGCACCACACCTTGTTTACAACAGCTGTGCTCTCCTCACCAAGCGGTAGTTCAGCGAAATGCCTTATTTCTTTGACCACACCAAACTCATTATACTCTCTGTGGACATCTATGATTATTATCTGCTTCTTTATTTTGCTTAGCATGGCTTGCACAAGCATCGTCTTTCCGCATCTTGTCTTGCCAATTATAGTATAATTTTCATCAGGTCTCAGTTCTGTCTGCTTCATGTCCATTTTATAATATTGTAACCAGGTCGCAACAGACTCCCTTACAATCTCACTCGGGCTTTTAGTTTGAACAGAATGCAGCTCATCAAATAGCCTTGGCGGAAATCTAACATTAACAAAATAATCTTTACTGGTCATTTGCATCAACTTTTAAGAGATATAATTAATTATTGTTGCACCGGATTAATAAAACTTGTTACACAGCTTGATTATTATATAATATGATTAATATGAGTTTTACTGCTATAATTCACAAAAACAAATCAGATTCTAGGCATAAACTATTCCAGCTAAATACCATAAAAGAAACGTGACACGTATGTGTCACGTTTTGTAATGTTTTTAAGATATTACTTAAGTTTTGCTGTTTTCTATAGCCAGACTATCTCAACCTCGTCTGTTCTCCATCTCTGGTAGAAGTCTGCCCTGCTTATAGGAACAGTTTTTTGGCCATTTTTATATGCAAGCATGCCTGTCCATGCTATGTTAGCGCCGCAGTCGCCTGCAAACTCCCTTGGACAGACATAAAGCTTTGCACCGCGTTCTTTGCACATTATCTCCAGCATATCCTGCAAGCGCTGCGAAGCAGCAACACCACCTGTTAGAAGCAGCTCTTGCTTGCCTGTGTGCGCTAAAGCTCGTTCAGTAACCTCTGTAAGCATTGCATAGCATGTTTCCTGCATTGAGTAACATAAATCCTCCAATTTTTCTCCTTTCTTGAATTTATTCAATGCCGATGTCAGAATGCCTGAAAAAGAAAGATCCATGCCTTTTACAACATATGGTAATTCGATGTAACTGCCCTTCTTTGCCATTTCATCGAAGTATTTACCGCCGAGATTTTTTCCAGTTGCCTCTCTTATAAAGGTATCAATCGCATTGCCTATTGCTATGTCCTGGGTCTCGCCAAATACGCGGTAACGGCCTGATGCAAAACCAATTACCTGCGTATTGCCGCCTGATACATATAGGGTAATCGGATCACTGCATTTTGTCATTAATCTGCCAATCTCTATATGCGCAATGCAGTGATTTATCTCAACCAGTTTTCTGCCCTCAGCAAGCTTTTTGGCAAATTCCAAGCCAACTCGCAGGCATGGCGGCAATCCAGGACCAGCTGAGTAAGCAATTAGATCAATATCATTTAAATTAATACCTGCCTTTTCCAATGCCTCTTCCATTACCTTTTCCTTTGCCTTCTCGTGATGCTCCTTCGCCTCTATTGGATGAATGCCGCCCTTTTCCGGCACATAAGCCTCCTTTATGTTCGCTAATATCTCTATGCTATCCTCTGCCCTGACTATCCCTATGCCAAAGGTGTGCGCAGTTGATTCTATGCCCAATGAAATCATAATTCTAAATAAATCCCTTGATTTAAATAAGGAAAAGCAGGCTCATGATAGAAATATTATAGCTCGCGGGCAATAGTTTAGCGGGTACAGAGGAGATTTATTTAGTTAGTGATGCATATGAGGGTCTTGATGTTTGGATGGGAATTCCCGCCAAACAGTATAGGTGGCCTTGGAAGGGTCTGTTTTAATCTAGTCAAGAATCTAAGCCAGAAAAACATAGACATAATTTTTGTTATGCCTAGCGGAAGCGTGGATTCAAAATTCGGAAAAATTATATCCCTTGATTCTAGTGTAAAAATAAAGAAAGTGAGCTCAGCCCTGGTTAGCTACATGACCTCAGCGCAGTATAATAGAGAAGTCTTGTCGGGCAAAAAACCATATATATATGGAAGAGACTTGTTCGAAGAGGTTGAAAACTACACTAAAAGGGCCCTTGAAGCAATTGCAGATGAACATTTTGACATAATCCACGCCCATGACTGGATGACTTTTAAGGCAGGGATAGCTGCAAAGAAGATGTCAGGCAAGCCTTTAGTCGTGCACGTCCATTCAACAGAATTTGATAGAAGTGGGGACAACATGAATCCGCATGTTTTTAGCATTGAAAAAGAGGGATTAGAATTTGCAGATTCTGTTATCACAGTCAGCAATTATACAAAAGATAAAATAGTAAAATATTATGGTATTAACTCAGAAAAGATAAATGTGGTTCACAATGCAACTAGCTTTGAAGACACCTGCCCTGTAGAAAATTCTCAGATTAAAAAGAATCATAAAATTGTCCTGTTTTTAGGCAGAGTAACTTTCCAAAAAGGCCCAGACCACTTCCTTAAAGCTGCAAAAAAGGTCTTAGAGCATAATAACGATGTTAAATTTGTAATTGCAGGCTCAGGTGATATGGAGTCATATATTATAGAAAAAGCCGCAGAACTAGGCATAGCTGACAGTGTTTTGTTTTCAGGTTTTCTGAAAGAAGAGGAAATAAACAGGATCTATCAGCTTGCTGATGTATACGTGCTGCCTTCTGTCTCAGAACCCTTTGGTATAACAGTGCTTGAAGCCATGAAAAACGGCGTGCCTACTATTGTCTCGAAAAACAGCGGGGTTACAGAAGTTATCAGGCATTGTCTTAAGGTAGATTTCTGGGACACACATGAAATGAGCAACAAGATCTTAGCATTGCTTAAATATGATGTGCTACATAATTCAATAAAGCAGAACGGCTTGGATGAGGTAAGCAAGATGAGCTGGCACAAACCAGCTGAGAGATGTATAGAAATCTACAAGGGTTTGGTAGGCGGAGTATAATGGTATCTTTGTGTGTTTATTTCCAGGTTCATCAGCCAATCAGGCTAAGAAGGTATCAGATTTTTGATATTGGAAATAATCATAACTATTTTGATACTGGAAAAAATGAGGAAGTTCTGAATAAGATAATAAAAAAATGTTATATGCCTACCAACAGTCTGTTATTGGACCTGATAAACAGCATGGACGGGAAATTCAAGGTGAGTTTCAGCCTTACAGGCGTAGTCCTAGAGCAGCTTGAGCAGCATGCCCCGAAGGTCTTAGAGAGCTTTAAGTCCCTCGTCGATACAGGTTGTGTCGAGCTTTTAAGCGAGACCTATCACCATTCCCTTGCGTTTATATATTCGAAAAAGGAATTCGAAGAACAGATAAAGCTCCATAACAAAAAAATAAAAAATCAATTCGGTTTTAGTCCGCAGGTCTTTAGAAATACAGAGCTTATCTACAACAATGAATTATCTAACTTCATAAGCAAACTTGGCTATAAGGGCATCCTGACAGAAGGTGCAGACCATGTTCTTGGCTGGCGCAGCCCTAATTTTATCTACAAATCCAAAACAGCCAATATAAAATTGATGCTTAAGAACTACAGGCTTTCAGATGATATAGCCTTCCGTTTCGGTGAAAAAGGATGGAAGGAATACCCCCTGACTGCAGATAAATTTGCCCAGTGGATTAATGCAATAAACGGAAACGGTCATGTTGTCAACCTTTTCATGGATTACGAAACCTTTGGGGAGCACCAGTGGGCAGACAAAGGAATATTTGAATTCCTGAAAAGCCTGCCGCACGAAATATTAAAGCACCCTGATAATAATTTTGTCACTCCGTCTGAGGCGCTTTCTTTATACAACGCAGTAGCTGAATTAGACATACCTAAGCTTATCAGCTGGGCGGACATAGAACGCGACTTATCTGCCTGGCTTGGCAACAGTATGCAGCAGGAATCAATCAAACAATTATATTTATTAGAAAGTAAAGTAGTAGGGCTTGGCATACCTGAATTAATTAACGACTGGAGAAAGCTCCAGATCTCAGACCATTTCTATTACATGTGTACCAAATGGTTTGCTGATGGGGATGTTCACAAGTATTTCAACCCGTTTGAATCCCCGTACGATGCATTCATATCATTCATGAATATTCTGAATGATTTAAAAATAAGAATCAAGGAGGCAGAAAAAATGGAAATAAATGAAAAACTGAAAGATGTCACTGGAGACAAGGTCTTTTGGGTCCATGACGGAGGCGCTTTAAAAAACTTGAATGAGCTTGCAGAAGCCTTGCGAAAAATGAAAAATGAGACCTTCAAGTATCACGTAACCTCAGAGAAGAACGACTTTTATAACTGGGTACGTGATGTAATTAACGACCATGAATTAGCAGGACAGATAAAAGCAATTAAAAACAGGTTGAAAGCAGCTTCCATAGTGGCGAACAGGATAAAAGAAATAACAAAAGGGTGAGCTTAGTTTCGAGGATTGTGAATGAAGATATTACTAGGTAATGGGAATCTTTTGGTTTATGTAGATAGATTTTCCCAGCTAAAAGACTTTTACTTTCCCTTCGCAGGCCAGGAGAATCATCTTGGCAAGCGTGAACATAAAATAGGTGTCTGGTGCGAAGGAAAAATAAGTTGGCTTGGCGAGGAATGGAACACTGAAATCAACTATAAAAAAGATACCTTAGTAGGAAGAATAATTGCTAAAAATGACATTCTGGGAATAGAGCTCGAGATCAACGACGCAGTCCATTATAAAAACAACGTCTATATAAGAAAAGTTGTTGTAAAAAACCTAAGAGACGAAAAAAGAGAAATAAGATTGTTCTTAAGCCAGTACTTCAATATTTATGAAACTGACACAGGCAATACAGCTTATTATCATCCGGTAAAAAATGCAATTATATATTATAAAAACAACCGTTACTTCCTTATATCCAGCTCTAAAGCCTTTGATGATTACGCAATAGGAAAATTCAATGTCTACGGCATGAAAGGCACATATATGGATGCAGAAGACGGAGAACTTAGCAAAAATGCCATAGATCATGGTACTGTAGACTCTGTTATCTCATTCCATCTGCCACTTGAAAAAAAATCTGAAGCAGTTGTTTATTACTGGATAGCAGCTGGAAAAAAACACGGAGAGATCATTGAACTTAATAACTATGTTCTGAAAAATAAGCCAGAAACCCTTATGGCTGAAACAGAAGCTTATTGGAAAAATTGGGTAAGCAGAATAAAACTGGATATAGATGAAGATATTCTGAACCTGGTTAAAAGGTCTTTGATGATCATAAGAGTCCATGCAGATAATCGGGGCGGTATTCTGGCATCCACTGATTCTGAGATACTTAAATTTTACAGGGACTCCTACAACTATATATGGCCAAGAGATGCTGCCTTCGCTGCTATTGCCCTGGATGATGCTGGATATAGCGACCTGAGCAGGAATTTCTTTATTTTTTGCAACAAGACCATAACAGATGAAGGCTATTTCCTGCCAAAATACAACCCGAATTATTCAGTCGGCAGTTCCTGGCATCCATGGATAAAGTATGGCAAGTTAAGATTGCCTATACAGGAAGACGAAACTGCACTAGTTTTGCATGCACTATGGAAGCACTATGAAAAAACACAAGACATAATGTTCATAAAAAGCATTTACAAAAAACTGATAATAAAGGCAGCTGAATTTTTGGTTAAATTCCGTGAAAAAAATCTTACTAAAGAAAGCTATGACCTTTGGGAAGAAAAATTCGGCTCGCATGCTTTTACAGCATGCACAGTATACGCAGGCCTTGTAGCAGCAGCCAATTTTGCAAAATTATTAAAAAGAATTTACGAATACAAAAAATTCTCTGATGCTGCAGAAGAGATCAGGCAGGGCATAAAATCAGCTTTTTATGATGAGAGGAATGGTTTGTTTTTTAGAAGGATAAAAAACAGGGATTATGAAATCCTAAAAGAAACAAAAATAGACAGCAGCACTGGCTATGCCCTTCATGAGTTCGTTTTTGATGCAGATGATAAAATACTAACAAATGAAATGAATGCAATAAAAGAAAGGTTGAAATGTAAAACAGATGTAGGTGGATTGGCAAGATACGAGGAAGATGATTATTATAGGATCTCCAAAGACACACCAGGAAACCCTTGGTTTATATGCACGCTCTGGCTTGCCCAATACTACATAAAGATAGCCAAAAAGCTATCAGACTTAGAAGAAGCTAAAAAAATCCTGAAATGGACTGTAAAATATGCATCTTCAACAGGTCTTTTATCAGAGCAGTTAAATCCGTTGACAGGCGAACAGGTTTCAGTGTCCCCGCTTACATGGAGCCACTCGACCTTTGTTGAAACTGTTTTCAGATACGCCAAAAAAGCAGAAGCACTGAAGAATGTAAAATAGAAATGTCTTTTTAAGTGTTCTTTCTTCTCCTCTCCGCAGTGAGGGCACCGAACAAATTTATGCTTGTAAGTGAAGTCGCGAGCCTCGGGAAAATCTTTATAAAGTTTTTCGGTAAACAAAGCCTATGAAAAACTGGTCTAAAGTTTATCTTATTGACCCTAAGGATATGGATCACTTGCTAGGAGAACTTAAACTTAATAACTTTAATGCCTATGATCCTGATACACGCATCGGTAAACTGCATGTTGAAGGAAAAGGAAAGAATCATGGCGAAGGAATTGGCGGCTTTTTATTTACAAAAGATACTTCATGGATTGGTGGTCGTCCTTTTTATGTCTGGGGTGAAAGATTAGATACTTTCATGCAAAAGTATCGACCATCATCATAAACAGCTCTTCCTACAACAGCCAGTTCACGCTCTTCCTGATCTCTGGCAGAAAGGTTTTTGTTAGATATTTATGAATTAGAGTACATTTTTTACAAAGTCTCTTCTATCTAGTCTATCTGCTTCATCTTTATCAATAACCGAAAACTTTATTTTTTGTGTCATTTCCCTTTCAATACTGTTTTCAGGGTTAACAACCTGTATAGTTTGACCTCTCATAGCTACTAACAATTCAAAGTCTATCTTACCCGAAGGCTTATAATTTTTCGGTATACCTTCATCTATCTCCTTTAAGACCTTACTAATAAAATCCTTTATTGGACTACCTGTTTCTATCATTTTGTCATTTATCATAGTATTTCTATTGTAACAATTCATTTAAACTTTTCATGATATCTTGTAATATGGATGAAATTATAAAATTACAAATACTAAGAACTATATCTAAGGTTGTGGAATATGTTTCTGTATCTTTATTCGCCGCTTTTATATTTTTTCAAATTATTCTTACAGCTAATATCTATCCATGCTCTGGAATTGCTGCAATTTGTAGATTGTTTAATGCAATTACAAACCCTCCAACGATGGTTATTAACGGTACATTTGCAGCTATTTTTTTAATATTAGCACTTATTTGTGAAAACAATGTTAAAAAAATAGATAAGATATTAGATAATAAAAAACATCTATAATCCAAAGGCTCTTGCTCATTTCAATAATTCAATTATCTGCTTGTGCAGTTCCTTGTTCCCAGATGCCAGTATATCATAACCTTTCTTCATATCTAATTCAGGCAATTCATTCCCACGAACATCAGTTAAAATGCCACCTGCTTCTTTTAGTATGAGATAAGCAGCCGCATAATTCTCTGGGGTAAGATTATTGATAATGCATGCCTCACCAGAGCCACTCGCAACATAAGATAGTTCCAAAGAAGCTGAACCTAGGTATCTCACTCGGTATACCGTCCTTATAACAGGGATTCTTTCACTAACCCTCTTTGGTACAGAGGCAGTAAATAAAACAGCCTTTGAAAGATCCTCTATCCTCGAAGTTTTTATTCTTTCGTTATTACGGAAAGATCCTTTGTCCTTTTCTGCTTTGAATACAGTCCCGCTAAAAACATTGCCTACCAAGGCATACTTTACATTTTTCAGCAACAGCTTTCCATAAGGCAGAACTGCTACGGAAAATCCGACAAATTCAATACCTCTTGCAAAGTTTATAGAACCGTCAACAGGATCCAAAACCAGGGTGTATTCTGGCGAATCGCTGATCTTTACTCTTCCTCTTTCTTCTGTAACTAATTCAACAGGAAGGCGTTTATTCCTGCAGTAATTTATAACAATCTCCTCAGCTGCCAGATCAAACCCCTTTGAGACATCTCCTTTAGGATTTACACCATGACTCTCTAACTTAGTACGACCTTCTTTTAACAAAAAGTGCCTTACAAGACGAAACATTTCTTCAAGATGAGCTAACATAATATCATTTATTAATTTTTCCGCAAGAATAAAAATAGATGATATGCCGATATTCGTTGTACAAGAACATGCAGCAAGAAAGTTGCATTGGGATTTTCGGATCGAGATGAACAAAACTCTGAAAAGCTGGGCAATCCTAAAAGAGCCACCCTTGCAGGCGAAGCTAAAGCGACTGGCTATTCAAGTAGAAGATCATGATCTTTCTTATGCCAGCTTTGAAGGATTAATACCAGAAGGTATGTATGGTGCAGGCAAAGTAAAGATATGGGACAAAGGCAAGTATAAGCTTATCGACAAAAAATCTGACAAATTAGTCTTCACCCTCAACGGCAAAAAAATGAAAGGCGAGTACGTTCTGTTAAAACTAAAGCCAAACCCGCGATTCAAGGGCAAGGATAACTGGCTGCTTTTCAAAAAGTAAATCGTGTTCAGTCTTTGGATGAAAATTTTGCATATTTCTGCTGCATTGTTTCAAATTCTCTTTTAAGTGCCTCACTGTATTCAGACTTTAGCTTTGGGAATGCTCCATGCCTATCCATTAAATAACCTTCAACTGGTACCCTATAAGTTCGCTGATTGCCAGGTTCTTCGAGCAGAACACTCCCATATTCATCAAGATCTATGCACGCTTCTATTGCATTTCCACCGGAAAGTATTTTTCTTGCCTCTTTTTCTTCCCAAGGCTTCTCTTCCCGAAGAAAAATAGTGCTGACCTGGTCATGACTTTCAGTAGCCCAACCTACTACGCTGTAAGCCCTTAAAAACTTAGAAGTTTCTGGATATTCCATCAGAATTAACGCCCTTTCAAAAGCAGCAATTTCTTTTCGATCAGTTTGTCTGCCAAGCAGAAATTTTTTTATATCCTCTTCTATGGAACTCAATCCTTTATACAAAACCTTTTGTTTTTGCATATTATCACTTAAACCTATAGCAAAAAATTATTTAAAATAAGAATCAAACAAACCTCAGTATCTCGCTGAGGTCTTTCTTCTCTATTAGGAATAATTCACCATCTTTCTCCATCTTACTGAGTATCTTGTCCCTGAAGACCTCAGCCTGTGTTATCATGCTCGGGCAGAATAAAATGCCATTGCCAACCAACTTTATTATTGGCAAATCAGTCAATCCATCACCAACATAGGTGATATCTTTTCTCTTTATTCTGTAGGCCTTTTCTATCTTTTTTACAATTGCCGTCTTTTCTGTCCTGATAACATCCCCGGATATAGCCCCTGTTAATTTTCCGTCCTTTACGCCAAGCTCTGAACCATAAATGCGGTCTATGCAGTCGAGTAATTTATGCTTTTTCAGAAATTCTTTTATCATTCCTGTGTCATTAGCACTTACAATAACGATCTTGTAGTTCTCTTTTAGTTTATTGAACAGCCTTTTTGCTCCATTTATGACCTTAAAACCAAACATTATTCTTTTGATCTCATCAAAACCCAAGCCTTTACCAACCTTGACTATCTTTTTTATTACCTTGTAAAACTCCTTTGGGTTTTGATTCTCAAACATGAATTCAAAGCCCAGTTTCAGCTCTGAAAACTCAGGCCTTGTCTTAATCAGCTTAAAAACCAGACTGCCGTCCACAATTACATCATCAAAATCAAAACATATGACCTGCATGAATAATAATTGACATTAAGTAAATAAATAACTGTTTTCCTGCATTACAAATCAATTACATCAGTAATGCATAATAAACCGCAGACAGCAATAAAAAGATTTTTGCAATAGTTATTGCTAAGGTGTAGACGTGAAAAAACCGCTATATATATTTCATGGCAGTGTAAAAGATATAGAGCTTCTTGAATTCCCTAGTTCCAAGTCCCTTGGCTATGCTGTTCTTGTTTTCAGACCTAGCTATTCCATAAAAGACCTGAAAAAGATGCCTGATGAAATACCAGGCAGGGAGTCTTTGTGCGCTATTGCTGCTCATGGCTTTGAGTGGTTGGAAAGCAATGGAATCTTCACACACTACGAAGGTGTAGAAGGTAAAGATGGCAAACCAACTAATCTGGACCGACTTGATTCACCGCCTACAAGAATGCATATAAGATTCGCAAATGTCCATCCACCAGAATTTTCAGTAAAGGACGGTAAACCATCTTATTCATATAAATTCTATGAAGAGAACAGGGGAAAATTAAATCATTTCTTAGTGCCTATCGAATGGATTTACAGGAACGGCCTGCCAAAAGGCAGCTCTATTCTAAAAGAATTGAATGAAGCAAAAGAAAAAGGAGATAGTGCATTCATAGAAAATATGCTTAAGAAATTAGGACTTAGCTCAATGCCAGAACCTAATACCATGCTGCCAAGGCCGTATGCAAATCACACTACTAAACTAGAAGACTCTGACAGATCACTGGGTGACGATTATGGCGACAATGAAGCGTTGTATATCTCAGGCTTAACAAAAGAGCAGTTCCAAAGAATCAAATCCTTCAGGAACAAGATAGCTAATTTAAATAAAGAGCTTGGAGCTCCTGTAGGTATAAATGTCTGGGACGGCAAGATAGAAATAATATGGTCTGATAGACCTGTACTTGGCGATGTTTCTATAGGCCCTGATGAATGCAGATTGTTCTATAAAGGTGTTCAGGTCAGTAAGGAATTTCTCAGGCAGATATATGACAAGTATCAGCCTGAATTGAATGCTGATATAAAAAGAGCTCAGACCTTGGCCAAGGAAGAGGCAATAAAAACTGGAAAATATGTAGACTGGAGAAAACTGCTTAGAGTTCATCCAAAATCACTAAATGAAATCGACCCTAGATTGATACCACTAACAGGCGAGATGCACATGGCATTGGCCAATAAACTAACAAGAAGGGAATTCTATCCAAAAGCGCCATCCCTTGATGCTGTTGTGGAAGAGCTTGAATATTATTCAAAGAAGTGATAAAATATGGCATACGAAAAACCATTATCAAGACCTAAGAAATTAGATACTAATGTTTCTGGGAGAACAGAAGGCGCTCTATTTGGTACAAGATATGGAATGCCTAGAATGTCAAGCATAATGGATGAAAAGCGCTCCCAAGTCAAGAATATGTTTGAGATAGAAGGTACCGTGCCATATATTATATCTGTTCATTATCCTTCTATAGTCACACCAGAGAGCGCAGAGGTTATTCGCAGGGCTACAGATAAACAATATGTCAATGAACATATAGATGAAATTCTAGCAGATATAGCCAAAAGAGAAGCTATTAAACATCACTTTGAGGATTGCGTATTTGATCGTATAAGAGATGACGCTGGTCCAGAAGCAGCCAGATTTGTTCATATTTTTTTGACCAGTGCTGATTCTTCAGAAACAGCTAAATATCTTATGTGTAGAGACGGACTAGATGAATTTATACCTAATCTTGAATATCTGAGAGATGCCTGCTTATTCTACGCAAAGGAGTGGACAAAATATATTACTACTCAATCTACACATGGTGCAGATGCTTTGCCGGAGCACTTTGGAAGAAGATTGGTCACAGAAGCTCGTGCCCTTCAAGAGAACATAAATGAATTGTACAAAAACAGGAAGAAACACGTGGTAGGAAAACTGTCAGGCGCTACAGGAAATTATCATCCAATGGAATCAGTCGGCATAAACGGTCCTTTAATAGAGAAAGAATGTTGTGATAAATGGGGTATCAGGCCTGCTAAGGCATCATTGCAAGATCCTCAAAGAGAGTATCTCGCATACATATTTAGTAGCTTAGCTATTACTGCACGTACCATGGCCAACATAATGAGATGGATTAAATATAATAAAAATACTGCAAGAGGAGAATTGCGCGAACCACCAGATGAAGGCATGACAGGCTCTTCTGCTATGCCGCAAAAAGACCCTAATCCTTACATAGAAGAAAGGGTGATAGGATTTGCAAATATGATGAGCAAGATTAGCAGTACTTTCACAGATAGTGCAGACAGAGAAGATGCAAGAAATTTGGAGGCATCTGCGCTTGACAGAGAGCTTATACCCAAATCTTTTATAGCTGTAGATTATGGAGCTGCTCTGGCAGTGAATGTTCTGGAAAGAGTAGTACCACAACCTGACAAAATTAATGAAGGTCTACATAGATCATTTGACACAACGACATCAGAAAATATAAGATATCAGCTCGGCCTAAAGAGAATGAAAGACAGGGAAGCCAGAAAATTATCAGGAGATCTTGCTAGGCAGGCTGCAGCTACTAAAAAACCTTATAGAGAAGTTCTAACAGGAGATGCAAGAGTTAGAGAATTTCTTTCAGAAGGAGAAATAGATAGATTTAGTAATCCTATAAACTATACAGGCAGATCAATGCCAATAATAGAAGAAGCATATGATGAATTATTTGGTAAGACAGGTCCTATAGAAGATAAATAGAAATAAACTCATTTCTTCTCTTCTTTTATTTGTGCCCAGCCGCACTTGCCGCAATATTTTCGGTCCTTGCATACAGCAAGAAAGGTTCCTGCACCGCATCTTGGGCATGGCTCATTCTTTCTTTTTAGCTGATTATCCTTTATCTCGTAAAGCTTCCAGATCTGCACCTTGGTATGTTTTTTCTTGCTTTTCGGTCGTTCTTTTTGCGACTTCTTCTCTTTCTTTTTTTCCTCTTTTACTGCAGGAGCTGCTTCTACCGGAACTGGCTTAGCTCCCTTCGGCAATGCTGGCGCTACAGGCACTGCTGCTGGCGCTGCCTTCTTCTCTTTCTCCTTGCCTCTTCTTGCTTCCTTTCCCTTTGCCATTTGAATCCCCCTTTTGTAAAAGGTGTCTTCACCCACCAAAACAATTTAATTATTATTTCTTTTCCTCTTTAGGCGCTGGCGCTACTTCCTTAGGCTTTGCACCTTTCTTAACTTTAACTACTTTGGAAAGATCTTGTGCTTTTTTCTCTTCCCATACAAAGACCTTTGCCTTTGATTTAGATACACCACCACCTGAAAATATATTCCTGATGTCTATAAACTCAATTTCTTTATTTAATTGCTTTGCCAGCAAATGCTGCAGAGATGCACATGAGGGTGTAGCAGCACTGTCATGCTCTATATCTATGCTTAGTTCCTTTCTTTTTAGAAGTGGGTTATTTTTTTCGTTAACAATATTTATCTTCATAAAAATCAGCCTATACCCTTATCGCATATTTTCCTGGTGCAGTTATTCCAAGTTTTTTAGCAATATCTGATTCGACATCAAATATTACAACTATTCCCTGAAAAGTTGTTGTTAAGTCAGACGTCTTGCATACTGGGCATGAGTTCCCTGTCACGATTCTCTTACAAGTTCTACAAGCTTTCTTTGCCATAAGACAAGACACCATCCTGATTTGACGCCTTCGGCGTCAGTTTGTTTTCTTCTTTTTCTATTATCTTCCCTTTATTAAGATTATTTATTTCCTATCCGCTTTAGGTTTTTTATCATCCTTAGTTTTCTTTTTCTTATCCTTATCAATCCAATCCAGAGCACCTAGACAAGGCTGTCGCATTGTAAGCGAGATCTTGCTCCTGCCTTTGCCAAGTGAAACGCCGACTACCCGCGCTCTTACAAGATCGCCTTCTTTTAATTTGTAAGCAGTCTTCTTTCCTGTAAGCACTGCATTCTTTGCATCATACGAGAGTTTGTCATCCATTATCTGGCTTACATGAATCAAAGCATCTAGCGGGCCTATTCTTGTGAATGCGCCGAATTCAGTTATATCAACAACCTCTCCAATTAATATCTCATTAGGCTCTGGTCTGAAGATAAGTATCTTATATTCAACAGGGTAATGAACTGCACCATCCTCAGGCACTATCTTGCCTTCACCAATATTCATGACATCAGTAACTGCAAGAAAAACACCAATATCAGGGTTCATCCTTCCTTCGATAGTCTCCTGAAGGCTCTCTTTTACAGCCCTACTAAGCTCTAAATCAAACTTAGTCGGTAGTACTCGAACCTCGTCCTTGACTGTCAGTATCTTAAACATGTTAGACCCCAATCATAAGCATATTATGTTTACCTAATCTTCTTGTTTGATAATCTTTTAAAACCTTAAAGAATCGCATACATGACGATAAGTGATGCGAATATTATAGCTATGGTATTCATTACTTTTATCAGTGGGTTAATAGCAGGGCCTGCTGTGTCCTTGTAAGGGTCGCCTACTGTGTCGCCTACAACAGCTGCCTTGTGCGTCTCAGAGCCTTTTCCGCCTAGCTTGCCTGATTCTATGTATTTCTTTGCATTATCCCATGATGCACCGCCTGTTGTCATCTGTATTGCCAGCATGAACCCTGTTATTATAGACCCAATGAGCATTCCACCTAGTGCTGCTGGACCTAAAATAAAGCCAACAGCTAGAGGCGAAACAACAGCAAGCAGCGCAGGAACACGCATCTCTCTAAGCGCAGCTTTTGTAACAATATCCACGCACTTTGCATAATCTGGTTTAGCTTTTCCTTTTAGTATGCCTTTCTTGAACTGGCGCCTCACTTCCTCAACTACCTTGAAAGCAGTTTTGCCTACTGCCCTCATGCATTTTGAGGCAAATACAAATGGTATTAATGCACCGACAATAAGACCTACTAATACTAACGGATTTCCTATGTCAAAAACCAGTTTTTCTGTTATTCCAACAGCAATTCTTGCTACTTCTATCTCCTTTACGTATGCTGCAAAAAGCGTTAACGCAGCTAATGCAGCTGAGCCTATTGCAAAGGCCTTGGTAACTGCCTTTGTGGTATTGCCAACGGCATCCAACTTGTCAGTAATCGTTCTAGTCTTCTTATTGAGGCCTGCCATCTCTGCTATGCCTCCAGCATTGTCTGTTATTGGGCCGTATGAATCTAAGGAAATTACAATTCCTGTCAGCGATACCATTGCCATTGCAGCTATTGCTATGCCATAAATGCCGGCAAAATAAAATGAGATAAGAATGCCTGCGCATATAACCAGAGCAGGCAAAGCAGTAGATACCATTCCTACAGCCAATCCAGTAATTATATTTGTTCCAGGCCCTGTTTCTGATGCAAGCGCTATGTCTTTTACTGGCGAATATTTCGCAGTTGTATAATACTCTGTTA
>Ga0315277_10000386_pt1 | contig 70848 bp, 93 predicted proteins | sample YL17G05_15_MG_FD_203695 | JGI IMG/M metagenome (GOLD analysis project Ga0315277, IMG submission 203695) | Sediment microbial communities from Yellowstone Lake, YNP, Wyoming, USA - YL17G05_15 | ecosystem: Environmental > Aquatic > Freshwater > Lake > Sediment | place: USA: Wyoming | collected...
ATACTGGCAAGCCTTATTTCTATTTTATTGGCTCTACAGGTGGACCGCTTTGTTATGTTTTTGGTAGTACTAATACAGCAGACGGAAATTGGCACTATCTTGCTGTTACCAATAATGGAACTCAATTAGCATTATATGTCGATGGTAAGCTAAATGCCATAAACAATTCATGCACACCGGTATGGACTACAAATATGTATTCGTACATGGGATGCGATAGACCTGAATCTGCAGGTGGTAAATGGTGGTTCAGTGGTTATATAGATGAAGCAAGAATATATAACCGCGCATTGTCAGCAAATGAAATCTATCGCTTATACATTAATAGCAAGTATGCAGCGCCAGATCCTTCCTATACCATGTACTCAGAAGAGACATAGCCTACTACGACAACCACGACCACAACAACTTCTTCAACAACACAAACAACTTTTTATTTCAAGTGACTGTCTACGCCAACAACTGGAACACCACAAGACAGGCAGGACAGAGGATATACGGCTCTGGAACAGAGATTGGCGGCAATTACTGGGCTAATCCAAGCGGAACAGGATACTCTCAGACTTGCACAGATGCAGTACCAGTACCGGATGGCTTCTGTGATTCTGCTTATACGTTGAGCGCAACTGAACCGAATATTGATTATCTGCCTTTGAAATGATTGGCTATACAGAATATGCATTAGACATGGAATTAGCTGTTTAGGGTTTCTTTCTCCTCTTCATCCAATCCGAATTTCTGCAGCAGTTCTGGGTTTTTCTGTATAAGCAGTTTTATCAGCTGCGTGTCTACGTCCCGCTTCGAGACATGCAGGGCTTTGGCTATTTTTTCTGGCACTTCTTTGCTTTTTGCATAAAATATTCTTGGCGCGTTATAGAGCACGTATTTTGTCGGCAGCTTCTTCTTGCTTAGGGCAACGCCTTGTGCAGCAAGCGAGTAGTATTTCTGCAGGGAGAAGGCCTGCCTCTTTATTGTGCGGGATGCAAGGATATCTGCTTTTGAGAGGTAGTCATAGGCAGTGGCTATCTCTTCTGGGTCGTTGTATTCCAGTGGTATGTTCTCTTCTAGCCATAACATAATTTCTTCAGGCGTCTTATCCGAGTTCATAAGAGCTATGTTTATATTCTTAAGATCCATGGCCCGGAATATTACCTTAAGGGTATTGAATATGCTTTCTTCATGCTCTCTATAACCCAAAGAGCTTACCGCTTCTGCATTAATTTTTGTTTTTAGAATCTCCAGATCTATAAGAGCAGCTCTTATATCGCCGTTGCTCATCCGTGCTATCTGGTTTATCGCGCCTTCATCATATTCTATTCCTTCTTTTTTGCAAACGTTCACTAAGAAATTGGCTATTGAGTCTGTTCTTATTTTACTGAATTTAACTAACCTGCAGTTTTTTCTTAATTCTGCAAGATTTCTTTCATATGGATTAATTGCTATAAGTATTAGCGGCTGTTCGCTTTTTTTTATCAGTTCGATGATGCCTTTGGCTGAGCTTATCAGCTCAAGCTCATCTATGAGGATTAGCTTGCCTTTGAAGAAGAGGCTTTTTTGTTTGGATGTTTTCAGAAGGTCTTCTTTTATTGCTAATAGCGGCTGTTCACATATGCTGTATTCTACGAGCTCTAAATTCAGCTGCCTGGCTATAAGCCTTACTAAAATGCTTTTGCCTGAGCCTGTTGGACCGTGAAGAAGAAGGGCTTTGCCTTTGGTCCAGTTTTTGAGCCAAAACACTATCTCTTCTAGCTGCTTTTTATTTCCGATCATTTCGCTGAGATTTTTTGGCTCGTATTTTTCGAGAAGCATGATTATTGTAGTTTTTAATATTTTTAAAGGGCATTATAATTATGCCTAAAAAACTCAGGAAAACTGCGAAGCGCAAGAAGAAGCCTAAAAAAATGGTAGATGAGGTAAAACTGCTTGAAAAGGGCCATGTGCCTGACACAAGCAAGATCGGCTCAGGGTTCAAGGGAAAGAATAAAATAATTATAAGCTAGTTTATCTTAGGCTTGTTTAGATGTAAGTTCAGGTAATTATTTTCCGATATCGCGCATATCCATAGTTTTGTTCATAGACATTTTATCATACTATACAAAACTTTTTATTTTTGAATTCCAACGCGAACTGAATTCGAAAAGAAAGCCATAAATAAAGTTCAGGGATTTCATTTATTTAGCTCGTAGAGCTTTTTGGCTTCTTTCAGGTTTAGCTGGCTGGGTTTTTTTCTTGCCAGCTGCTCTGGGCAATTCTTTATTACATTTTTTAGGTCTTTGTTCTTGTGTCGGAATAGCTTGACTAAGAATAACCAGAATTTTTCATCCATTAGCTTTTTTTGATTCATGACTATGAGCGCTGAGTTCACCGCAGGCGGGTAAAAATCATCGGCAGATATTTGAGCTACTGCGCTTAGTTCTGTACAATCTTCTATTAGCAGCGATAACTTAGATCCGCCAAGCATTTTTTCAGCAAATTCTTTTTGCACAATTAATACTGCTTTTTCCCATTGCTTCTTGAGCAATTCTAAAAGCAGCTTCTTGGATACTGAATACGGTATATTAGAGATGATTTTGTCAAAGAAAAGTTCCTTGATTGCCTTAGTAGCATCATCGCATATGACAGTTGTATTTTCTATTCTTTCGAGCAGCGGAATAAATCTTTTATCTTTCTCAATGGCAATTACGCGTGATTTTTCAGCAATCTTTTCTGTGAGGTTGCCTGGACCTGCTCCTATTTCGAGAACAATATTATCGCTTTTTAATTCAGCCAACTGTATCTCTTTATTTAGCATATTCTCATTCTGCAGAAAAAACTGATCTAACTGCTTTCTTGGCTCTATATTTTTATCAGCAAGGGTTTTTCTGATGTTCATGATAATATCATTGCCGCGCAAGAATTAAACCCTGAATTTTGCGATTTTATTGAGAATGTCCTTGTTGGTCAGGAAAAGGGCACGACAGCAATAATTAGTAATGCCCAGATCGTCTAATACCTTGCCTGGCTTTTCGCCCTTTTCCATTCTTTCAATGTATTTTTCCCATAAACCGCTTATAGGCCGGCCACATGTCATGCAACGAACAGGTATTAACATTTTAATCAACTTTCTCTATTTCTGTTTAATTATTATTTAAACTTTATAACTCTTTTATCGCTTGCTCTGCTGTTTGGTTCTTCTTGGCCCTGCTGAGGATCGCGATGGCTTGTGAGGTTCTGTTCTCCTTGCATCAGATATCAGCAGCGAACGATCATACTTCAGATACATTTTTTTAAGATTATCAGATTTGTTCCATTCAACAAGTGCATTAGCTATGGCAGTTCTGGCTGCATCTGCCTGGCCCCATACGCCTCCGCCTGCAACATTAACATTTATATCAACTATGTTGGCCAAATCACCTGCTATCAGCAAGGCCTCTTTTATTCTCATCTGCTTGTATCTTGGCTCGATAAGATCAAGCGGCACTGAGTTTATCCTTACTTTTCCAGTACCTTCGCATATGGTAGCTCTTGCTACAGCTTTTTTTCTCTTGCCAGTGGCCTGAAGGGGCTTCTTTTTTCTCTTCATTTTTAAAACACCCAATATACATTCGTATATTTTTGTTTCAAAAAGTCATCTTCGGATGACATTTTTAAAACACCGTTTTGAAAAGAGATGCTTCATAAAATATATGGCATCTCATTTTTTCACCTTATTTTCTCCAGCCTAGTGACTGGGCCAGGTCTCCTATTCTTATAAAATTGCTTTTAAGCTCTTTTACTGCAATGCTTTTAATCTCATTTTTCTGTAACTCAGGTGGTATATCTATGTATACTCTCAACTTCCTGAGAGCATTTCTTCCTTTCTTGTCCTTTGGGAGCATGCCTCTTATGGTTCTTCTTACTATTAAATCCGGTTTCTTTGGGGTGAATGGTCCATGTTGTGGTGTTCCTCTTCTCCGATTTTTCAGATAATCACCAACTATCTTTTTAGGAGAGCCTGTGATCACTATTTTCTCTGAATTAACAATAACCATATCATTGCCGTTCAGCAATTCTTTAGCTACATAGGTTGCCAGTCTTCCAAGAATTGCGTTTTTGCCGTCTATTATCATATCTATCTAAACCACGTAATATGATTTATTTTACCTAGCTGATATAAATGACTTTTTGTTTGAGAACTAACTGCATTAAGATCTATCCACGGTGGTACATTTCCAGCTAGCCATGCCTCTTCTTTAGTCAGATTATTACCACGTTCTACAGGAATAAGAGAACTTTTATCTAATATTACAACAGTACTATCATCCACAGGGCACGTGCCACAGCCATTATTACCAATTGATATATATCTGCCATCGCATGGCAGTAGATTCAACTGATTATATGCACAACTCCTATGACCCTTAAAGCAACCGCTAGTTACTTCTCCTGCAACATACGGGCATTTGATTTTATTTCCACTCATTATTTATCACCATTAATTTTATGCGGGAGGAGAGATTCGAACTCTCGAAGCGACTAACGCACAGGATGTCATATCAAATTGACATATCAATATCATTAGATCAATGCGATCCTCAAAACTTAAAACTGAACTGACGCACTTTGATGCGTCAACTTGGTCTTAAGTCCTGCCCCTTTGGCCACTTGGGTACCCCCGCTTGAACTTTTTAGGAAAAGGTTCAATCAAAAAACTTTTCCTCTTTGGAGCCCCCCACTAAAACCTTTTACTAAAGCTTAATCAAAAACCTATTATGTATAACTTAGGTTTATTTCTTTGTAACATTTTTCAGCTCTTTCTTGAATTCGTCTGCTTTGGCTTCTAAGACATCTAAGGCTTTTAATAATATTTCCCTTGCGCTTAAGCCAGATATGGATTCAACTGTAAATATGAAGGATGTTTCATCCGGCGTTATAGTAGCTGCACCTATATCAGAACATTTCATACAGAGATTACAGTCCATGGGATTAGCTGCTTTTATTGAATCTCCTTTTTTCTCAAAGACATTGGCAGGGCATGCCTTAAGGGCTTTTTCAGCATTTTCCTGGTTCAGCCTTATATTGGTCTGGTTTTTATAGCCGACGTTGGCTGCCTGCCATTTGGCATGGTCTCTTCCGTAACCAAGCTGGGCAACTGCCTCAAATTTGATTCGTTGGCCTTCAAGTAATTCTACTATTGGGATATTCGCGTCAGTTGGCTTAACATCTTCAGCATTGCTTTTCATGTCACCTGCTTTTACAATACATGGGCCTTCTTTTTCCAGTACGAAGACTGCCTCGCACTGAGAACAGCCTTTGCCACTGCATTTGCAGGTATCTTTTAAATTAAAGTCTTGTGAAAAGGTTAGTGGTATCAGCCCAAGCCTGTGCGCAACTATCTCATCAAATAATCCGGAGGTGTTTTCCTCTATGTCAACGTACTCTATTGCCATGGTTGGTATCTCGCTTATCATTATTCTTCTGAGGGTGTTTGCAAAAGCTGCATCTGTATTGCTCAATACAAATTCCAGTTTTTTATCACTCTTTTTTAATATGGTTAGATTCATAGACAATCACCTTCCCGTAGGAAGGGATATCCCTTCCTGATGGGTTTCACCATCCCTTAATTATTAGCAAACATTTGTGAACAACAGTTTAAAAACTATACCCTTCTGCCTCTTCTTCCGCCTTTGCTCTTGCAACCGTCATGCGGAATAGGTGTGACGTCTTCTATGCTGCCTATTCTGAAGCCTGCTCTTGCAAGGGCTCTTACTGCTGGCTGAGCTCCCTGACCTGGTATTTTTGATTTTATTCCACCAGGTGCCCTTATTTTAATATGCAGGTTGGTTATGCCGTGTGTCTGGGCTTTTTCAGCTGCTTTTCTTGCAACCTTCATTGCAGTAAAGGGCTTTCCTTTGTTCATGTCCTTGTCAGATACCATGCCACCTGAGCAGATAGCAAGCGTTTCACTGCCTGTTATATCTGTTATCTGGACTATGGTATTGTTAACAGATGAAAATATATGAGCTATACCCCATTTTTCCTTCATAAGACAAGACCTCTCTGATACAACGCACTTCGTGCGTTAGTTTGTTTTTTTCTTTTCCTTGATATTTTCCCTTCATTAGTAATATTATTCATGTCGATGCAACCTATTATTTTCATGGTGAAACCCTCTCTTTATTTACAGATTCACTTTTAGTTCCGGTTGATTCATTTAATTTAGTTGGACTTTCAACTGGTTTAATTTTTGACATATGTATTAATTCTATCTTGTCTTCAAGCTCTGCTGGAACAAGATAGCTTGGCCAGACTATTTTCCTTTGGTTTATAGTAACATGACCGTGAACTATAAGCTGCCTTGCCTGCTTTACAGAATTGGCAAGGGCTTTCTTGTGAAGTATGGTTTGCAGCCTTCTTGATAATATGTTTTCCAGATTGATGCTAAGAACATCTTCTAGTTTGGCATCCTTTTCTATCAGCCCCATGCTATTCAATTTCTCGAACAGCTCTTTTTTCTTTTTTTCATCATGAGCAGCCTGAAGATCCCTTGCTCTTCTCCTGAAGTTTCGGAGAATGCCTTCTGCCCTTTGTATTTCATGCTTTCTCCTAAGTCCGTACTCTTTTAGTATCTCTTTTTCCCTGTCTATTCTATCCTTATCAAAGGGTTCTTTTGGTCTTGAATATTTTTTTCTCTGTCTTTTAGGTTGTCCCATTTTCTCACCACTACTTTTTCTCAGGCGCTTTGGCAGGTGCTTTAGCCATCTTGGCTGCTTTCTTGCTTACACCAACAGTTTTGTTTGTTCGGAATGTTGAGCGTGTGCTCTGGCCTCTGACTGGCTGGCCTAGCTCGTGCCTTATTCCTTTATAGCAGCGTATTCTACGCATTATGTTTATATCTTCTCTTGTTCTGAGGTTAAGTTCTGCGCCTGTAAGATGCAGGTTATTACCGAACTCTGGATCCTTTCTTCTGTTAAGAAGCCACGAAGGCACAGGTGGATTGCTTGTCGCATTCTCAATTGCTTTTAATTCCTCTTCGCTTAGCAAACCTATTTTTTTCTTTGGGTCCAGCCCGGTTAACTGGCAGATGGTTTTGGAGAACATAAAGCCTATTCCCTTTATCCTTCTCAGGGCTCTGTCCAGGCACAGATTGCCGTCTATATCAGTTGCCATTAACCTTACGATTCTTTTTACTTCAGCCATTAGACAAGACACCTACGGTTTCTTTTTCTATTATCTTCCCTTTAGAGGAGACACCAAGGTTTCTCCTTCTATCCTCATCCTGTAAATATATTATTTTACACTTATTTTTCTGTTTAGTTCACAATATACTCTATTTAGTTAAAACCTAAAGGTTAAAAACCTTATTTAAAATTGGTTTTAGACTATTTATATCCTATTTACACGCAATAGAAACTTTTTATTTCTCCTATAATATACTTACTTCATGATTGTTAAGAATATAATGACTAAAAACCCGATTGCGCTGACGCCGAATGACAAGCTGAAGAAGGTCTTGCATGTGCTTGCTGAGAATGAGATCTCAGGATGCCCTGTTGTCAGCAGGAATAAAAAGATCCTTGGCGTGATTACTCAAACAGATATACTAAAGCTGATAGATGTTCATTCTGGTATAAAAAGACCTGGAACTACCCTGTTTTCCTTAGTGCTTGCTGCCATAAAGAGCGAGCACTATGACGATCTGAAAAAAACCATAAAAAAGATTCTTGAGATGAAAATAAAGGATTTCATGGAAAAAAAGGTTGTGACTATCGATAATAATGAGGACATATACACAGCAGCCAAGCTCATGAACAAGCATGATATAGACCGACTGCCTGTAACTGAGAACGACAAATTAGTAGGCATTGTCACAAGATGGGACCTGATAAGGGCGCTGGAGAAGATTAAGTAAGTATTCGACAGAAGCTCTACTTTTTAAAATACCAAACTACCAGAATCAAGAGTATTGCAACTAAGATTAGCCAAGAATAAATATTCCAATTAATCATGGCCGTAAACAATAACAGTATTATTGAAATCGTTGTTAAGATTTGATCTTTATTTAATTTTCCCATATGTTTCCGTTCCCTTTACTTTATTTTTCTTGTGCCCACTTGAAGTTCCTTGGGTCGCGGTTTAGCTTGATAAGATTCTTTTCGCATTTCTTGGAGCAGAACCAGAAGATCTTGCCGGTTTTCTGTATAAGCATCTTGCCTGTGCCTTTTTCTATACTCTTAGAGCAAAATGAACACTTGGCCAATTTTATCGCCTGCCGTATTTCTCAGAGCTTTCCATTTCAGTTTCTTTGAGCATTACTATGTCGCCTATTCTTATAGGACCTAATACGTTTCTTGTCAGAACCTTGCCCTTGTCCCTGCCTTCGACTACCTGGCATCTGACTCTCTGAATGCCTTTAGTCCCTTCCCTACTCAAAATGCTTATTACTTCTGCTGGTGTTGCATCATCCGGAATATAAATCATCTCCACAAAGACGTAAAACTGCCTGACGCACTTGGTGCGTCTGTTTGGGTCTGTGTCGATTTGTTTTTGAATATTATTTTATTTCTTTTCAGCCATGTCTTTGAGCTTCTTTTTGGCTTCGCCTGCATCTAAAATTGCTATAGCTGCAGCTGATACATCTATGCCTGCTGCCCTGCCAAGCTCGGATTTGCTAGGAACGCTCAAAAGCGGTATTTTCTTTTCGTCGCAAAGCGGGTTCAAATGCATTACTATTTCCTTTGGGTCTACATCATCTGCTATTACAATGGCTTTGGCCACGCCGCGCTCTGCTGCTTTGGTAGCCTCGTTAATACCTTTTCTTATCTTACCGGTTTCCCGGGATATCTCAATTAGCTCAAGAATTTCTTCTGTCTTTATCATAGGTTTTCACCTCAATTACAAGGATTATATTAAATGAAAATGCTTTAAAAGTAATATTACATAAGTTTTTATCCTTTAACCGTTACTAGATAAGCTGGAATAGCTAATGGTGATGGGTTTCAAAACAGAAATATATGAGGTGTTTTGAAAATGAAATGGATGTAATATATGACCATTTCTTTCAAAAACCTCTCTGGAGGTTTTTAAAATATGGACAGCAAATTTTTGAAAGTCAAGTGCAAGAACTGCAAGAACGAGCAGGTAATTTTCAATAAGGCTTCTATTACTGTTAAATGCCTTGTCTGCGGTAATGTGTTAGCCGAGCCTAAGGGTGGCAGGGCTGATATAAAAACAAAGGTAATTGAGGTTGTTTCTTAAGGGTGTTTAAGTGGTTCGAAGAAGAGGCATGCCTAGCATAGGGGAACTGGTTATCTGCAAGATAAACAGGGTTAATCCTAACTCAGCTTTTGCTCTATTAGAGGAGTATGGCTTGGAAGGAATGATACATATATCTGAGATATGCTATGGCTGGATAAGGGATATCAGAAAGCATGTGAAGATTGACCAGGAAGTAGTTGCAATAGTTATCAGGATCGAGGATGACAGAATCAGTTTGTCAATGAAAAGGATTGACACCAAGAAAGAGAAGACAAGGATGAAGGAGTACAGAATGGATCAGAAAGCAGAAAGGATGCTAGAAATGGTGGCAGGCAGTCTTAATAAGAATTTAGACCAGGCTTATGAAGAGGTTGGGTTTCCATTCCAGGATAATTTTGGTTCTATTACAGGCGGTTTCAAGCAAGTGCTAAAAAACGCGGAAGCGCTAAAAGGCAAGATACCTGATGAATGGATTGAACCGATAAAGGAGATAGCTGAGAAGAACATCAAACAAAAGGAATTTGTGCTTAAGGCTAAGCTTATACTTAAAAGTTATAAACCAGATGGTATAAATACAATAAAAGGCGTGCTGATGGAAGCAGCTAAGATGAAGCTGGAGATAAAGTATATAGCTGCACCTGAGTATATGATCATATACAAGACAAAGCAGGCAAAGAAGGGAGAGAGCGAGTTTATGGAAAAATTAGAAAAACTCGCTAAGAATGCAAAAAATACCTATTGCCTGTGCGAGGTAGAGAAATTATAAGGCCTTAATCATGTTAAAATGTATTAAATGCAATAGATATACTTTATCAGAAACCTGTGCCTTGTGCAAGCTAAAGACAAGCGAGGCACAGCCGCCCAAATTTTCTGTAAGCGATAAGTACGGAAAATATAGGAGAATGGCAAGGATGAAAAATGGAGACTCTAATAAAGGTTACTGAGAAGGTTAAGCTGAAGAACCCTATACTTATAGAGGGATTGCCAGGCATAGGCAATGTAGGCAGGGTAGCTGCAGGCTATCTTGTAGGGGAATTAAAGATGAAGAAGTTTGCTGAGCTTTATTCGCCGTATTTTCTGCCGCTGGTTATATTGCATCAGGATTCTGTTGCGCATCTTCTTAAGTGCGAGTTCTATTATTACAGGGGCAAAAAGAATGACATCGTTGTTCTGACAGGTGATACACAAAGCATATCATCTGAAGGGCATTATGATGTTTGCAACACTATACTTGATTTTTCAAAAAAAATTGGCGTGACAGAGATGATAACTCTTGGCGGGTTTGTAGCAGTCCAGGAGATTAAGGAACCGCGGGTAATTGGAGCTGTAAATGACAAAAAATTATTAAAGAAGTATGAGAAATACGGCATAGATTTCAACAAGGGGCATCCTGTAGGCAGCATAGTGGGTGCTTCAGGCCTTCTTTTAGGCCTGGGTAATATAATGGAAATACCATCCTTATGCCTTATGGGTGAGACTATCGGGTTACCGCTGATAACTGATCCAAAGGCAGCTGACAAGATATTGCAGGTCTTGCTTAAGATTCTTGACCTTAAGTTGGATCTTGGCAAGCTGGAGAAAATTATAAAAGAGATGGAAGAGAAGATAAATAATACTGATAAGATACATAAGGAGATATTAGAGAGTATGCCAAAGCCAAAGGATGATGTAAAGTATATTGGCTAATGCTTTTTGGAGGTTTTAAGATGTTTGTCTATGAGGATATGACGCGATTTGAAAAGACCCGCATAATATCTGCCAGGGCTCTGCAGATTTCAATGGGAGCTCCTATTCTTGTGAAAACTGATTTAACAGAGCCGAGGGAGATCGCAAAGCAGGAATTTGATAAAGGCATTTTGCCAATAACAGTAAGAAGGCCTGTACGAAAGAAAGTGGAATAAAATTCTATTTGTTGCTGTTGTTTTATTTTTTAATTTATTTTTTCCGTGCAAAAGCAATTTAACCTGTTATTATCAATGATAATTCATGATTATCAAGAAAATTCATGCAAGGCAGGTAATTGACTCAAAGGGCTATCCGACTGTTGAGTGCGATGCTGCTACGGATGCTGGCATATTCAGGGCCATGGTTCCTAGTGGTGCATCGACTGGACGCTATGAAGCAGTAGAGCTAAGGGATGGCGGAAATGCTTTTTTTGGCAAGGGTGTTCTTAAGGCTGTCAGCAACGTCAATAAAATAATTGCTCCAAAGATAGCAGGCAGGAATTGCCTTGAACAGGAAAAGCTTGACAAGATTATGACAGAATTGGATGGTACTGAAAACAAAAGCAAGCTTGGTGCTAATGCAATTCTTTCTGTATCAGCTGCATGCTGTAAGGCAGGTGCTGCTTCTCTTATTGTGCCGTTATACAAATATATTGGCAAGCTTGTTGGGAATAAGGAATTCGTATTGCCAATACCTATGATGGTTTTTCTTGAGGGCGGCAAGCATGCAGATCACTCGACTGATTTACAGGAATTCATGATAATGCCTGTTGGTGCAAATTCATTTAGTCAGGCTGTTCAATACTGCGTAGAGGTTTATCATGCATTGAAAGAATCGCTAAAAACAAAGGGCATGAGTACTAGCGTAGGCTACGAGGGTGCCTTTGCACCAAGAATAGGCAATGAAGAGGCTTTTGAGTTATTGGTAAATGCAATAGAGGATGCAGGATACAAGCCAAAAAGCGAGATAGGAATTGCCCTGGATGCAGCTGCTTCCGAAATATTCAAAGGTGAAAAATACTACTTTGCAAGTGAAAAAAGACAACTAAACTCGGGTGAGATGATAGATTTCTATGATTATCTTATTGAGAAGTATCCTATTGTCTCTATAGAAGACGGCTTAGGTGAGGATGACTGGGAGGCTTGGACAGAACTGAATAAAAGAATAGGCAAGAAGGTCCAGATAGTCGGGGATGACCTGACAGTCACTAACCCACAAAGGCTGGAAAGGGCTATTAAGCTGGGTGCTATAAATAGTGTGATAATAAAACCTAACCAGATCGGTACTGTTACGGAAACTATAAATGTAATCAAGATGGCTAGGGAAAAAAGGATTAAAATGATTGTTTCCCAGAGAGGTGCTGAGACCGAGGATACGTTCTTGGCAGATCTTGCTGTTGGTGCTGGTATTGAACAATGCAAGTTCGGCGCTCCTGCCAGGAGTGAGAGAACTGCTAAATACAATCAGCTATTGCGCATTGAAGAGGAAGTAAAAAGCTATAAAGGCTTCTATGATTAAAAATACTTTTTTAAAGCTTCGGACCAAATGAATTGGTGATACTTATGGTAAAAACAAAGGAGAAATTGCTCATACCAAGGGAGAAGTATCTGTCTTCAGGTGTACACATAGGTATGACCAACAAGACCGCTGACATGAAGAAATTCATATACAAGATAAGGCCAAACGGGCTTGCTGTACTTAATATAGGCCTTCTTGACAAGAGGATTGAATGCGCAGCTAATCTTCTTGCAAACACCAAAAGAATACTGGTAGTCTCACGGAAGGAAATCGGCCATGAGCCTGCAAAAAAGTTTGCTGAGGTAATTGGAGCCAAATGCGTTACAGGCAGGTTCATGCCTGGTTCTTTGACTAATCCGACTTACAAGAAATTTTTTGAGCCTGCTGTTGTCATAGTTACAGATCCGCTTGCTGACAAACAGACAATTAAAGAGGCTGTACAGATGAGGTTACCGATAATAGGATTGGCAGATACCTTCAACGAAACATCCTATATTGATATTATAATTCCGTGCAATAACAAAGGCAAGAAATCTCTTGCTCTCGTGTACTGGTTGCTTGCCAAACAGATAAAAGAAGGCAGAGACGAGGAATTCAAGCTAGAGCCAAAGGATTTCGGATTTGAAGAATAATTCTTATTAAAAACTTTTCTCTCTAATTCTTATTCATGCGTAAACCAGTTGCAATAGGTTTTTATCCCAGTAATCCGAAAGCATTAGAGGCTGATGTAAAGAAATATCTTGTTTCTGAAACTAAAATAAAAAATCCGTTAGGCGCGATTGTGCCGCATGCTGGCTATGTTTTCTCAGGCGCTGTTGCTGGAGCCACGTTGAAAGCAGCTGAGACTGGAAAAAGGAATTTCATTATATTCTGCCCTAACCATACTGGCTATGGCTCTCCTATCGCAACCAGCAAAGATGATTGGCAAACGCCTCTTGGTGTTGTAAAAACTAACAAGGCTATAGCTGATAAGCTAGGAATCGGGATTAATGAAAGCTCGCATAAGTTTGAGCATTCGGCAGAGGTGCAATTACCGTTTCTGCAGGTATTGTACAAGGATTTTACTGTTGTGCCAATATGCCTTAGTGATATAGGCATTGAGGAATTAAATAGCATAGCAGATAAACTTGCTGCTTATCATGGTAGCTCGTTCTACATAGCAAGCAGCGATTTCATACATTTCGGTTCAATGTATGCTTATGAGCCTGTTTCTGGCAGCATTGAAGATCAGGTAACATGGGTGAAGAAAAAAGACGCAGGGCTAATAGAAAAAATCTGCAAGCTGGATGCTGAAGGCTTTTACAATGAAATAACTGAGAAAGGCTATACTGTCTGCGGATTTGTTCCTATAACGCTGCTGCTTTTGGTCATGAAAAGAATAGGCGCAAAGAAAGGCAGCCTGATAAAATACATGACAAGCTATGACACGCAGATGAATGATTCATTTGTAAGCTATGCTGGCATTGTTTTCGATTAATTGGATCTTCTCGTCTTCTTGATCACCAAATAGGAAAAGCCTATAATTGCTACTGCTATTAGTGCTGTTCCTATTATCAGCTTTGTATCTTCTGCCTCTGGTGTTGTGTTTCTTGTTTCTCCTAATAATGGTTCTGTTGATGAATCTGATTTCCCTATAGATGCAGTTTCTGCTTGGGCTGAAAACATAACAGGACTTAAAATAATCTGCTGGAAACCTATCAACAGGCATAACAATGAAACTGACAAAACAATAACCCAGGAATAATACGTTGGCTTGAAAATTCTTTCTCCCTTGGCTGTAAGGGTGTAATAAACCCATTTGTTGGTGCTTTCCTTTTTTTTAATAAGCCCTGAATTTTCCAGGACGCTCAGATGCTCTGTAATAGTTGTTATGTGCTTATTTAGAAGGCTTGAGAGCTCTGATGCTGTGTATGGACGCTTGGCTAAGAGCTTGATTATTTCCTGCCTTGTGTCTGTGCTAAGCGCTTTCAATACAGTCTTATCCATTATCTCAGGCATGAAATCCCCGATAAAACCATAGAATATAGACAACTTATTAAATGTTATGGTTTGTTAGGGCGGATGCCATACTAGAAAAAATTTACTCTATAATAATCTTGCATGTTGTAGGCAGCTTGTATCTTGCCTTCTTTAAAGCAAGTTTTGCAATATTCACGAAAGCATTGTTAACTCTTACTTCCAACAGCTTCTGGCCGCTCCTGACCTGGGCAGCTGTTCCTATTGGCTTGCCAAAGCTGTGTCTCATGCCTTGCTGGAAACGATCTGCACCTGCTCCTGTTGCCATGGCATTCTCTCTGAGAACGTGATGCGGATAAACCCTTACCCTAAAAAAATAATTACCGCTTTTCCCTATTTTCTTTTCCAGAAACTGGACAGCTACTACTCTTGCTGCTTCAAGTGCATTATGCCTTATCTGAATATCGTGCTGTGAAAGCAGAAATAATTTTTTGTCATATTCGCCTTTTTTGCCAAGCTCGAATACGGTTATTTTGGGTTTTGGCACACCTTTTACATAGCCTTTTCTAGGCACGTGAGTTGCCTGCCTTGTATTAGGCCTGTGCACTCTTGTATAACATCTGCCTGGTCTTAGTCCCATAGTATCACTTATTTTTTCTTTATAACTCCTTTTTATTTGGTGAAAAAGCTTTAAAATTGTAATTATAGCGCCGAGAGCAGGATTCGAACCTGCGCGAGCTTCATCGCAAAAACAAGCTAACGCTTGTCAAACTGTGATGCTCACATGCTTTCCAGGCATGCGCGTTAAGCCACTCCGCCATCTCGGCATAAGACGAGAACCTAAGGTTCTCATTCTTATCAACTTCCTCTCCTCTTTAAATATATTATTAAAATGTTTGATCCAAAATTTAAATAGGTTAGAATCAGGATGCTTTTAATTCGTCCCATGCTTCCTGGTTTTTTATGCAACCTGGATCTGAGGCTGCAACATCATTGAAGTAGCCATAGGCTCTTGCCCTGCAGCCACCGCATATATATTTGTATTCGCAGACGCCACAATGGCCCTTGAATTTATCTCTGTTTCTCATTTGTTTTAAGATAAATGAGTTTTTCCATATTTCTTTTATATTATTTTCCTTTATATTGCCGAGCTTTATTGGCATGAAAACGCATGGCAGTATGTCGCCATTTGGTTCCATTCCACAGTATAATCTTCCTGCGCCACAGCCGCCTATGAATTCGCTCAGTACCTTAGTTCTGCCGCTCATTCCCATTGTTTCTTTATTCACAAAATGCGTTGATATGGTTGGGCCTGAATTATCAACTGCGACTCTTGCAAACTGGGGCGCTGTGGTTAGAGCGCTTAATCTGCATCCTTTATCAGTCAGTTTTGAATATAAGAAATCAAGAAGCTCCTGCCTTTGCTGTGGCGATAAATCCTTGCCAATTATTTCTTTGCCTCTTCTTGTTGGCACATAATTGAAAGCCAAAAATCTTTTTACACCAAGTTTCTCTTCTATGAATTTAATGAATTTCGGTATGCTTTTTACATTATATTGTGTTATTGTTGTTGCAACACATGTATCCAAGCCTGCAGCTACACAGTTCTTTATCCCTTTGCAGGCTCTTTTCCATGCACCATTAATGCCACGAAATGCATCGTGTTCTTTTTCAAAGCCATCCAGTGAGATTTCTACATACTCAATTCCTTTATTCTTCATCTTCTTTGCTATGGCAGGTGTTATAATTGTTCCATTAGAAGCAACAGAGCAGTAAAAATTATTTTTAACTGCATATTCAGCTATTTCAAAAAAGTCCTTTCTCATTAGCGGCTCTCCACCAGAAAAGGCAATAGCAACTACGCCTGCATCCTTGAAATCATCTATTGTTTTTTTTGCTTCTTCTGTTGTGAGTTCATCTTCAAGAAATTCGCCAGCATTTTCATAGCAGTGCTTGCAGCGAAGATTGCAGGCATGCGTAAAGTTCCAGACAACCAGAAATGGCGATATGCTTACCTGAGGCCGCCTAACACCGAATTCTGCAATGCCTTCAAGAACATTGGATAAAGTCCGCCTGAATATGGGGTCCTTAAGGCTTTTTTTCATTATGCCTGTATGGACGCCGAAAGTGGTTGCACCCTTGTCTATTGCAAATTTGACTATACTATAAGCAATTTTATCACGGAAATCAGTCTTGGCTTTCAGACCTGCATATTTTCTTAGTGCGGTATCAAGCCTTGATTCATGATCGTTGCTACTGCAGACGAATTTAAGGGTAGTTCTTGTAATCGGGTTGCCAAGCCATGTATTTATCGCATTGGCAACTGCATCCGCATCCCTAGACAATAGCTCATAATCACGATGGCTATTCCTAGATTCTACTCCCACGAAGACCCACCCTACTTAAATAAGATTATCCAGAAAAAGTTCTTAAATATTGAGTGGGAAAGGCTGAAAATCAAAACTTCTCTGCCTCATCAATAAGCATATTGGGAATATCGCCTATTATGTCATACTTAAGCCTGCATTTATTGCAGATGAGTTTGCTGGCTTTTTTGTCATATTTTATATTGCCTTTGCATTTCGGGCAGGCTAGAACATCCAGAAGATCTTTGGAGAGCATAATAATGAAATAAATAAAAAAGCTTAAGAAATTAGTGATGATCGAAGAATCTAAGTTCGCCAGACAAATCAATGAAAGCCATTTCATACTCGTTAGCTTTTGCCAAAACTTCACTAAATTTTTTTCCTCCGTGCGGAGCAAGTACTGTTGTGATACCTAATTCATGAGCAAGCTCGATACTGTCTTTAAACGGAAAGTATCCATCGCTTATTAAACAAGAGTCTTTTATATTATAATCCACTATTCTTTTTATCCCTTCTTTTGCTGCAAGTTCAGCTAATTTTCTATTCTTATACGCAGCAATGTCTATGCACATAACCCTGTCCTGCTGACCTGCACCAATTCCTGTTGTGTAACCATTCTTTACCATACGAACAGAATTAGAGTGCACTCTTATTCTAAGTCCTGTTAACAAATCTCTTAATTCCCTTTCTGTTGGTTTTCTTTCAGAGGCAACATACTGAAGAAGTTCTTCTGCTGTCCTTATCGGTGAAAGAAAAACATCTGACCTTATTATCGATTTATCCTGAAGTTTTTTAATTTCTGGCTCGCTCATATCTCCAACAAATTTTGGAATAGCCCTGAACTGTTTTTCATCATATTCAAAAATTCTTATACTGCCTTTGAATTTACCTATTACACCTTCATCGTACCCTGGGGCTACCAAAACTTCTGTGAATAGATCTTTTACAACTTCTGCTGTATCATTGTCAATATGCCTGTTAAAAAAAGTTGTTCCTCCCATCGCTGCCCTGAAATCACAATCACGAGCCTTCTTGTATGTAAAGCCTAATGGTTCTTCTTCATACTGAGTGGCAAAGCCGCTTGGATTCTCATGCTTCATAATTATTACAGTTGGTGCATCAAAATACATTACTGTCAGAGCTGCATAATAAATATCTTCTATGTTTGTTTGTGATGAACCTTCTTTTCCGGTTTTGTGTTCACGCAAGCTTCCGAGAAAAGAATTCGGCTCATAAAGTGCTGCTGTTTGGCTGGGGTTTGTTCCGTATCTCAGGTCTTGTACCTTTTTTACACCTTCTTGATATGGCAATACATCTGGATGATTACCGACTACTTTTGTGCTTAAGGGATCGCCCATATTTATTACACCTCGTGCAAATTTCTTACAGCCTTTTCCCATCTTTCTGTTTTAGGGTTGTATACAGCTGCTGCTGTGCATACAACGAATTCTTTATCAACAAAGTCGAACAGATCATCTGCTAACTGCTGTGCAGTTATTCCTTCAGCAGGCAGTGTTAACAATTCTGGATCATGATTTATTACAATCTCTGCGGGTGAATTAGGATTGCCTGCATAGGTTGATAATCCCTGAATTAAGCCTGGTTTTGCCTTTATTGACATGGATACCTTTGGTTCTTTAGGTTTTGAAATTATTCCCAGATCATAATAAATATCCTTAACACCCTTACCGCCAGACACTACATAACCAGCTATCCTTGGTGTAAGAGGTGTTTTGTTTGGACCATCTAACTCAGGCCCCCATTTTAATAGTACTTGATCTATATAATGGGTTCGAACTATGTCTGCTGTATGCAAGCCATTACTTACAATTCCACAATAATGGTACATGGGGGTTTTTATTCCGTTGTAAAATATAAACTGCTCGTCCTCTATCTGTTTTTTGAGGATTGGTTTTTCGTTGTCTGTCAAGTCTTTGACCCATGAAGATACAGCAGCATATCGAGCAACGCCATCAAGATATTGTTTTATGATTGCTTTTTGTATTTCTGTGATCTTGTCATAAGGTATTTTTGTTAAGGATGAGCCGATAAAAACCCTTCTTGGATATAGATGGGCTGTCCTTGCCTTGCTTCCTTCGCTACGACCAGAAACAGCATAAACTATGGCAGCTTTGCCATTTTTTGTTGAGCCAGCGCCTACTATTCTTCCGAGATAAACCATACTATTTCTTAGTATCAAATTTTTATAAATATGATATAACTAGATTTTCGTAATGCGAATGTAATTTCTTAGTGGTTGCTAGATCACTTCATTTTCGGATAAATGCCCTGTTTCATGATAACCTTGTCTGTCTTGGCTGCAAGGCCTTTTTTCTTTAGCATGTCTTCGCTGGTCATGGCTGCTTTGGCCAGTGCAACAAGCTCGCCTTTAAGTGATAGTATTGCGATAAGGTCATTTACTGCTATGCCTTTCTGGATTCTGCTTATTCCGCCTGTATAAAGCGGCGAGCCATTGGTTATTGCTGCTACTGCTGAATCCTTGATTATTACCTTGCCGAGATGCTCTATTGCTGCTTCGACTGGAAGTATAAAATTTCGTATGGATTCGTCGCTGTTCTGCTTCCAGAATTCATAAGCATCAACTAGATCTTGTATCCTTACTAGAAACGATTCATCGAATCTGCCAACTTTAGTCCGCCTGAGCTCTTTCATGTGAGCTCCTACGCCCAGTTCTTCACCAAGCTTGTGGCATATCAGGCGGATGTATGTTCCTGCTTGGCAGCTTACTTTGAAAAGAACATCTCTTTCTTTTTTTTCAAGCAACTCAAACGAATAAACTGTTCTCTTTCGCTCGATTCTTGCTACCGCTGACTTTACAGGCGGCCTCTGGGTTATAGTTCCGATAAATTTTTTAACTGCTTTCTTTAGTTCTGCATCGCTTACGTCTTTATGCAGATGAAGAACGCCTACATATTCCTTGTCAAGATTCTGCAGCGCAGGTATAACCTTGCATGCATTTTCTAGAGTTATTGTTAGAATGCCAGTTACTTTAGGATCAAGGGTTCCTGAATGGCCTGTGCGCTTAAGACCAAGTATCTTTTTAACAGTTGCTGTAACATCATGCGAAGTCGGCCCTGACCACTTATCTAGGATCACTATACCGTTTCTTATGAGCTCTTCTACAGGTCTTGAGCCTGGGTACTGGCCGAATTCAGCTGATATTTCTTCTGATTTTATCAGGAAGTCTTTCATATTAAATCTTTTTTTATCGATTATCATGTGCTTATCTTTAGCATTTTTCTTATAAGTATGGCAAATGGGGTGGATATTAAAAAGTACCAGCCCAGCCACCCGAATTCTTTTTTGTTAAAAACAATTATACTATTCATAGAAGGGAATACCGGCACTGGCACTGGTGTTTCTGCTACGATTTGTGAGAATTTGATCTGTTCAGGATGACAGAAGAATAGCATACAGCCTTGTTTTTCATGGGATATTAAATACTCGTTGTTGCCTATTTTTTCTTTTATAGCTGATGTAAAACTAAAGACCGTTACGCCTCCTTTAATGACATTTACTTTATCATTTTCTAACTGAATAAGATAAAGCTCATTAGCTATGGTTGTATTTCCAGTATTTTGCGTAAGGACAGCTGTATGATCAACATAGTTAGATGAAAGCGATGGTAAAAACAGAATTACTATAACAAATGAGGCGAGCATTGGTTTCATGGTTGTTCTCATGATCTTATTTTGCTCTACCATGATCTCTTTCATCAATTCATTAACCCTGTCTTTGTTGCCTTTTTTCTGCTCTTCTTTCATCTGTTTGTTAAGTTCTTTGACCTTTTCTTTTATCTGCTTTGACGCCTGCTGATTTACCAGGAATCTGTAGCAAAGATTAATCAGAATAAGTATTACTACTGCAAAGATGGTTATTGCCAAAACCGGCTCGAGCACAAGCAGTGGACTAAAAAGGAAGTCTAACATCAAAAAACCTATTTTTTCTTTTCGCTTTTAGCTTCTGTTTTCTGCTCTAATTTCTTTTCTAATTTCTGTTCTAATTTCTTGAATTCGACTTTTTTTATACGGAAGCCCTTGCCAACTGAGTGCTTTTTCTTGCAAACCTTGCATAAATAGCGAAGATCTACTTTTCTGGTAGGCTTTTCCCTTCCTTTAGGGTTTTCCTTTGGGAAGGAGCCATAGCCTTTAAGCTTTCGTAAAAATCTGCGCTGGCCTTTGCTAGTCTCTCTTCTTGGTTTTTTTTTGGCTTCTTCTACTGTATGTTCAGTGTGCTTTCTGCAGAAGGGGCAATACCGTCTCTGGATTTTCATTATTATCATATCAATCCTTTTCCTAAAAGTCTTGACCCAAAATGGAGGCTTCCGACTTCCTATTCTTCTACTTTTTCTATTACTCCCTGTTTTAATAGCAAATCATTTAATTCTTTCGGTAGCATTGTTTCTTCTATTATATCGTTCTCATTTAATTTATATTTTTTTAAATCAGGCCCTATTATCTCTGGCATGGTTTTTATGACTTTATAGGCTACTTTATGCTGCTTTTCTTCTATTTTATTTAAGCTTTCGAAGAAGGCCTGCCTGAATTTTTTAAGCTGCACTACTAAGCTGTTAAAGAGCTCTTCCTCGGTCAGTGTTAAATTTTCCGGCGGTAGCCCTGTTCTTGCTGAATAGACAGCCATATCAACTATTTTGCGTTCTCTTAATTCAAGTAGCCTTTTTATCGTATTTTTAACGTTCTCGAGTTCGAGTATATCTGTTGTTTCTTTTAGCTCTTCCTTTCTTTTTATATAGTCCCTGATGTCATTTACTATGCTCTCAGGCAGTTTCTGCAGGTGTTTAGTCTCTTTTTCTTTTCTTTCAAGCTCACGGATCATCTCGAAGGTTAGCATACGAACCTAAGGAAGATTTGGATGTAAAGTATTAAAAATCATGGAACTTATTAATGCTATGGCTGAAAGCAAGAAGGGTTTTTCACTTATTATAGGCGGGGCATTCATAATACTTGGCGGGTATCTGGTAATAAGGTCTAGGAACTAGCTCCATGCATCCTCGCTCTGTGAAATTTTAGGGATTTGATTGTAGGAAAGCTTTTTTTGCATACTGAGCACTCATACATGCCATAGCCTTTCTTGATTTCTCTTTTCTCTGCTGAGCGCTTCATCTTCCTGAATGGGTAGTTGATTGGGTTCTTTATGGTTATTTTGCCACCTGCTTTGCAGGTCTCATCTGGCCTGCAAACGCCTATGCTGCCGTAGAACTGGTCATTGTCACAGTTGGACGGAGTTCTTTGATTTTGCTGGTTCCATCTTAGCTGGCTTTTTAAGATACTGATCGGCAAAGTACTCTTGTTCTTTTCGTTCCATTCAAATATCTTGCTCTCTATTTCTGGTTGTGACCAGTTCATCATTCTCAGGAAGCTGGCTAAGGTAAAGATGCTTCTTTTTCTGCCATCAGACAAGCCGCCTAAAATTAGCTTAAGGCATGGCGGGAATAACTCTTCTGGTATCTTTTTTTCCCAGTTGATTTTTTGCGGCGGTTTCCTGACTACCTCTTTTTTTATTGAGGTGTCCCAATCCATTGCTGCTGTAAGCAGATTAATGGCTTCGTTCTTTTCTCCGTGGAAGAATTCATATTTTGCTGGTACTGATGGGATTAATGACGGCTCTGCCATGTCAGGCGTGAATTTGTCTAGCTGATCTATATTTATCGGCATTGAAACAAGCCAGGTTTTTTCGTTCAGTGAGTAAGGCGCGCGGAACATATGGCGGTTGCCCCAGTTTTTCTCTATTTCAACAAAGTAGAAGGGGTCAAGTTTCTCAGGCGGCTCTTCGAGAATAGCTATAAGCTCTTTGGCGCTTTTTTTCTTTACAAGCTCCTTTATTAATTCATTTTCAATCTCCTTTCTTATGAAGCCTGCAATTATTCTAGGTATTTCAGGGTACATGCTGGCTAAGGGCTTGTAATTAATATCGTTTGGGAAGGATTCCCATGGCAGGCATATATGGAAGCCACGGCGTCCTGAGAATTTTATGCTGTAATTTTTGATGTTGTATTTTTCAAGCAGTTTGCAAACTAAAACTGATGCAAGCTTTGCTTCGTCTAAACCGAGCTTAGAATCTATGTCTATTATTAAGTCAAAGCCTTTTCGAAGCTGCTCGTAATTCTTAGCTGTAAGCTGCATAGGCCGCTTCCAGCGTTCAACTGAGAAATGAAATGAAGTAACACCTTTTTTAACCATCTGTATTACATCATCGTGATATTGCAATATGTTAGGCCTTTGGTCATAAGTGCCATCGAAAAAGGCTCCGGCGACTTCACGGTCTTTTGCATTTTTCAGAAGCTGTTCTATTATATCCTCTCGGGAATAATAATCAAGAAGCTGCTGGCGATTCATCTAACCACAATAGAATAGAGGCAGTCTTCTTTTTAAGTGTTTGGGGAGCTTTTGAAAACACAAACGCACTTCAGTGCGTCAGTTTGGTTTAGCTCGAGCAAAACATGGCATATTTAAAAATTTCGAATATCTTGATTCTATGGTTGAATTTTTTATAATAAGCGAGAATAAAAAGCCTTATTTATTTCTTGGTATATACATGTGTAAAGAAATTACAAACAGTTATGGTGACACTGCTGAATTTCGTGGCGATTCTTTGAATATTTTTTATATATTGCCTTTTTATGCCAACCGAAAGGATCATAGAGATAATCCTATCCTAAAGGTTGTCAAGAAATCTAGTAAATTTGATTTTCATTCTATTTCTAATGGTGGTGAATTTTGCATAGAAAAAAAGCCTCTTATTGCAAAATATCAGATGATCCCACCTTATTATCATTTAGATGGTGCTGATAAGTTTTTGGCTCATCTAAGAAAAAGGTTTTCTGATCTTGGTTTAAATGAGAATGATTTAGAATATCTCAGCGGAAATATTTCATTAAAGCTTAAACTATAATTATAATTATTTAACCAGCAGCTTTGCCATTTCTATGGTGTATTTCCAGTCTTCTGGCAATTTGCCTGTTCTAACATAATATTTGCCGAGTCTTCGTATCTTGGATTCTACCAGCTCTAAGGAATGCTTGCCTTTGGTGTCCTTTTTCTTCTCATTCAGATGCCTGTGCATATTAACTGCTTTTTTCATGAGGCTGTACATGTTTTCTGGGACCTCTTTTTTTATTTCAGTTTCAACTACTTTGCTGACTCTTAAACCAAGCATTCTTACATCCGGAATTCCGTACTGGTCCCTCAGGATAATGCCTATCTTGCTCGGGGTATTTCCTTCTTTGGCTAGCTTAAGTATTAGGCTGATTATCTCTTCCTTATCGTATTCTAACCATTTTGCCTCTTTGCTTTTTGGCGGCTTATGTGAGCCGCTTTTTCCGTGAGCTCTGCTATGCATCTTTGCCATAATTACACCTAAGATTTTCGTTTTACAATCATTGTATAATCTTCTTCAAATCCCAAATATGCATCAATTGTTATAGGCAAATCGTTCTCTCTTGTTATTGTTAAAACGTTGGTAATGGTTGGGAAAAAATATACTTTTGGAATTCCTTCAACAATGTAAGTGACTGCCTTTTTCATTTCTTCTATCATTTCCCATGGATTATAAACTTTTGACATATTATCTTTTCCTGCTCCCCTTTTGCGAATCGAACTGACGCACTTTGTGCGTCAATCTGTTTCGTCGAGTGCCATATTATCTTTTTTTGTATCGTCCTCTCTTTTCTATTGCAGATAATGTTTTAATAACTTTATCTGAGTCTTTATAGCCTTTTCTGTAGGACTTTAAAACTGCATTCCAAGTTTCTTCCATTATATCGAAGTGCGTGGATTCCAGGGCTTCTCGAAGCAGGTATAAATCAATGGCTTTGTCTTCGGTTTTGTGGCTGAAAAAACCGAGGCCGAAGTCAATTAAATACAACTGAGGCACGAACTGCTCGTCGGTTTTATTTATGTGCTTTAAAATCATATTGGATGTAGTCAAGTCGCCATGGATTATATTATAGTTGTGCAGTGTTGCTATTGTCGAACCGATTTTTTCTGCAAGTTGGTTGCAATTATCTTTGTTTAAGGCTTCTTTTACTCGTAAGCCATCGACAAACTCCATTTTTATTGTAAAGTCTGTTTGATCCAATACACGAGGAGTGGATACACCAACACGGCTTGCTTCCCGAAGCAGGTTAGCCTCAAGCCTTGTTCTTCTTTTTCTTAATTTTATGTCTAGCTCAGGTATTCTGTAGCCTTTTTTTATCCTTTCTTTTGTCAAAAAGTCGTTTTTTTTCAGTATTGCCTCAGCGCCTTGTGCGATTACTCTATTCATATTTAAGATTTGTCTGTTATTTTTTTATACTTAAACAAGTAAATAATCGACATATAATTTACTTGTTTGGTATATCGTGAACCAATATATAAGATAATCTGTTTATTTGGTTCACAATATATTGATTGGTGAGTTTATGATCAAGATAGATCGAAGAAAATGCATAAAGTGCGGTGGCTGCGTTTCTGTATGCCCGTTTGATGCTCTGGAGATAAGCAGCGAGCTTAACTGCAGTGAGAAATGCACAGAATGCGGTATTTGCGTTAAGTTTTGTCCTTTGGGTGCTTTGAGGTTAGAGTGATTATGCAACTGAAAGACAGCTATGATGTAATTGTTGTTGGCGCAGGGCCTGCTGGCTCTTCGACTGCTGAGGCTTGCGCCAAGCAGGGATTAGATGTATTAGTTCTTGAGAGGAATCAGGAAGTCGGCGTTCCAAAGCGGTGCGGCGAAGGCCTGAGCCATAATGCTGTTATGCGGCTTAAGCTGGATTTGCCCAAGAAATGCATAGCTCAGGAAATAAACTGCGCGATTGTTTATGCACCTAATATGAAAAGAATAGACATAAAATTTGAAGGCACTGAGGGATATATTCTTGAGAGAAAGATATTTGACAAATGGCTTGCTTATAATGCTGCAAGTGCAGGTGCGAGCATATTGACAAAGGCCTTTGTTCATGGTGTTATAAAATCAGATGGTTTTGTAAAGGGTGTTGCTGCAACTATAATGGATGAGGAAAGGGAGATAAGAAGCAAGATAGTTGTTGCTGCTGATGGTGCTGAATCTCTCATAGCAAGAAAAGCAGGACTACGAACGAACAAAAGACTGAATTTAGTTGATAGCGGACTACAGTATGAGATGGGCAATATCAAATTAGAAAACCCGAAAAGGATTGAGCTATATTTCGGGAATAATATAGCTAAAAGGGGTTATGTGTGGATATTTCCAAAAGGCAAGGATATTGCTAATGTTGGTGTTGGCATTGTGCCAGGCAGCGGAAAAACTGCTAAGCAGTATCTGGATGCATTTATAGAGAGTTGCGATGAATTGCGCAATGGCAGCATAATTGAGGTAAATGGCGGATGTGTTCCTGTAGGCGGTTTCATGAATAACATGGTTGCCAATGGGCTGGTATGTGTGGGCGATTCTGCAAACCAGGTTAATCCTATACATGGCGGCGGCATAGCTGAATCCATATCAGCTGGCAGGATTGCTGGTGATGTTATTGCCAGGGCTATTGCTGCTAATGATTTTTCTGCAAGGTTTCTTGAAAAATACAATAAGATATGGTGGAAGGAAAGGGGTGAAAAGCTGCAAAGGGTTGAAAAGGTCAGGGAGGCTTTTGAAAAAATGAATGATGAGCAACTGAATGACCTAATTGATGTTCTTTCTGGCGAGGATTTGGTTGCGTTTACAAGAGGAAATAACCTGCTTAAACTTGCAAGGGTAATGATAAAATATAATATGAAGGGAATAGCAAGGGCTGTTGGGCTTGGATGAATGGATTATGCACATAAGAAACTATAATGATGCGGATTTTCCTCAATTAGAGAGATTATTGAAGATCACAAAAATTTATTACGCGCCGTTAGACAAAAGGTATATTCTCAAAAAGAAGATAGAACATGACCCTGAATCTATCATAATTGCTGAAGACGGTGAAAATATAATAGGAACTGTTTTTATAATATACGACCCATGGAATTCTTTTGTCTATCATCTTGCTGTTCATCCTGATCACAGAGGCCGCGGCTTAGCAAACAAATTAATGGACGAGGCAGAAGGGAGATTGAAAGCAAGGGGCATGAACAGACCTACGTTATTTGTGGAAGAGGAAAATCCGTCAGTTGAATTCTATAAAAAGCGTGGCTGGTTTGTTCTGTACAAGGTCTTCTGCATGGAAAAGGTGCTTTGAGCTGTCCTGCAAAAAGCTTTTTATACCAGTGTTACAATATGTAACATAAAGTAATTATTTGTTACACATGGTAATAGTTCATGGCAGTTGTTCGGGTTGCTGATAAGCTTCTAAAGGAAATAAAGGAATTGCTTTGTAAGGATGAGAACAAATACCATTATCCATCTGTATCTGCGTTTATCAATTATGCTATATATGAAAAACTGACTGAGGTTAATAATAAGAAAGATAAGAAAGGTCGATAGTATGGTAAGGCTGGATAGAATAACAATGCAGGGCTTCAAGTCCTTTGCTAACAAGACTACAGTGCCGTTTCCAAGGGGCTTTAATGTGGTTTGCGGACCTAATGGCAGCGGAAAGAGCAATATTGTTGACGGACTTATGTTTGTTCTTGGCACTTCTTCTGCAAGGAGCATAAGGGCATTGAAGTTGCAGAACCTGACCTTCAATGGCAGCAAGAGCAGGGGTCCTGCTGATAGCTGCGATGTATCACTCTATCTGGATAACAGCGACAACAAGATACCAGGCGGTGAGCAGGAAATAAAGGTTACAAGAAAAATCAGCAGAAGCGGCATTTCTATATACAAGCTGAATGGCAAGACGGTTACAAGGAGCAAGATACTTGATCTGCTGGCTAATGCCAACCTTTCGCCAGAGGGTTATAATATTATATTGCAGGGAGATGTCACGAAGATTATTGAGATGTCGCCGCTGGAGAGGAGAGGGGTTATAAATGATGTATCAGGCATAAGTGAATTCGATGAAAAAAAGGAAAAAGCACAAAGAGAGCTTGAAAGAGTGGAGATATGGGTAAGGGAAAACATGATAGTTGTTGCAGAAAAGCAGAGGCTTGTCAGCAGACTAAAGGAGGAAAAAGAGAATGCAGAAAGGTTTGTCGAACTGGACAAGAATCTAAAGAAAGCAAAAGCATCGCTACTGCACAAGAGGATGAAGGAAGCTGAAACTAGGATGAAGGTTCTTGACAAGAACATAGATGAGGGAACAAGCAAGTTTGAGCAGCTGGATAAGGAATTAGTAGAAAAAGAAAGACTGTCAGAAAAGATAGGAAGCGAAATTAAGACCAAGGATGATGAGCTAATAAAAAAGACCAGGGATTATGAGATTGTCAGGGAGATTGACAAAATAAAAACAGAGGTAGTCAGAAAGAAAGACAGGATAGATAGCAATATAAGGGATATACAACGACTAAATGCTATTATTTCTAGCTCAGTAATGAGTGGTGCTGTTAAGTCTGTTTTAGACCTCAGAAAAGAGGATATACATGGGACGGTTTCTTCCCTTGTTACAATACCTAAGAAATACTTGACTGCACTGGAGGTTGCAATTGGCAGACACAAGGATGATATTGTTGTTTCTTCTGAGGGAATTGCCGCAGACTACATAAAATATCTTAAGGAGAAGAAGATAGGGCGAGCGAGATTTCTTCCTTTGGATACTATAAAGAGCAGGAAAAAGAAGAGTTGCGACAAGGGTTTCATAGGCTATGCTATTGAACTTATAAAATTCGACAAGAAGTATTATCCTGCTGTTAGCTATGTTCTTGGTTCTACCCTAGTTGTTGATGATATTGATGCTGCAAGAAAGATAAAGGGCTTCAGGGTTGTAACTTTAGATGGAGATATGATAGAGCCATCTGGTGCTATGATAGGCGGGTTTTACAAGATAACAGAAAAGTCCTTTGGCGGCGGTTACTTGGATGAGATTGACAACATCAAGAAAGAGAATGAAGCGATGGAGAAAGAGATAAAGGAGCTTGAGGCTAAGTTAAAGGAGATGGAGGTAAAGGAAAGGGATGAGGCTGATGATATAAAGGAATTGCAGGAGACTAAAACAAAATACGATGATGAACTAAGAGCGATTCAAAAGAGAAGGAATGACATATATGAAGAGAAAATAATACTACAGAGCAGTATTGGTAAATTAAAGATCGAAAAAGCAAAGATAGAGGCTAATATAGATAATTTGAAGGTGGAGGTTGGCGAGTATACTGAGATTACACAGTTCTTTGACCTGGCGATAAGCGAGTTAGAAGAGCGAGTAAGGCGCTATGTTGCTGAAATAAACAAACTTGGTCCTATAAACATGAAGGCTCTTGAGGAATACAAAACCATTAACGTGGAGTTTGAGGAGTTACGCAAGAAGCTGGATAAACTGCTGGAAGAGAAAGATGCGGTGCTAAAGATTGTAAATGAGATTGAGAAGAAGAGATATGACAAGTTTATGCAGACACTAAGCGAGATAAAAGAACATTTCTCAAAGATATACATAGACATGGCAGGCGGTGTTGGAACACTAAGAATGGAGGAGGAAAATAATATTGATACAGGACTTATAATAGAGGCTTCTCCTGAAGGAAAGAAGGTATTGAACTTGGATTCGATGTCTGGTGGTGAAAAGACGTTAACATCGCTGGCATTTCTTTTTGGTGTAATGCATTACTATTCTGCGCCGTTTTATGTATTAGATGAGGTGGATGCTGCTTTGGACAAGGCAAACACAAGGAAGATAGCAGACCTTGTAAAGAAATACAGCGACCGCGTGCAGATAATAGTAATTACGCACAATGACCTTATGATTCAGGAGGCTGACAAGGTCTTTGGTGTAAGCATGGAGGATGGGGTTTCAAAGGTGTTTGGTATAGAGATGCCGAAGGGATAATTATGATAATAATCCTAGTAAAGGGAAGATATCGAGGAAAAGAAAAAAACAAACCGACGCCGAAGGCGTCAAATCAGGATGGTGTCTTGTCTTATGATTGATGAAAACAAAATGAGATGCATTGAACTTGTTATCGCATCTCAATTCGAAACAGAAATTTATGAGGTGTTTCGAAAATGATAGATGAGAATAAGATGATTCAGACCATAGTGCTTGGCTCTGACTGGCAGGAGGTTCTTGCGAGCATAGTTGTCGAAGAGGGCATGGATCCTCTATCGATAGATATTTTGAAGCTTGCTGAATCATTTATGCAATACCTGCAAAAAATAAAGAGCTTTGATTTCAGGATTCCTGCAAGATTTGTACTGATTGCCGCTATACTATTGAGAATGAAATGCGAACTGCTTCTGGAGGAGGAAGAAAAAAAGGATATGATAGAAGGTGAGCAGATTCCTCCTATTGATGTTTCGGGATTGCCAACGCTGTCTCCGCCTGTTCTAAGAAGACCTACCAGAAAGGTTACTCTTGATGAATTAGTAACTGCGTTGAACAAGGTTTTTGATTTCAAGGAGAGGAAAGAGGGCAAAAAGCTCAGGCTAAGAATGGCTGTTGAGAAGCTTATAGAGCCTGAGGAGGATATAGAAATAAAAATCAGGGAGATATTTAATCAGATTATGAGAAGCGGCATAATAAAGTTTTCAGATCTTGTTCCTGCGTGGAAAAGAAAAGACATTGTCGAGACTTTTGTGCCTTTGCTTCATCTTTCAAACAGGGGCAGGGTAAGCTGCGATCAAGAGGAGATGTTCAAGGAGATTACTATAAAACTGAGGGGGCCTGCGTGATTAACAGATTTGCGTTGCTTGATGCTATGTTATTTACAACAGACGAACCAATAAGCATAGAGGCTCTGCAGAAAAATCTTAAGACAAGCAGGCTGGAGGTAGAGAAGCTTCTCACACAGCTAAGGGAAAAGTATTCTGATCCTAATTGCGGGATAAAGCTGTCTGAAGCAGGCGGCTTCAGGCTTGTGGTTAAGCAGGAATATCTTGAGAAGGTTTCGCATCTTACGCCGCATGCTGACATGTCCCGCGGCCTTTTGCGCGTACTTTCAATAATTGCTTATCATGAGCCTATAAAGCAGTCTGATATTGTCAAGGTTGTTGGCAACAGGACTTATGATTATATAAAGAACTTAGAATCACGCGGCCTTATAACAAGCGAGAAAAAGAGCAGGACCAAGATGCTAAAAACCACACCGCAGTTTGAGGAGTATTTCGGGGTCAGGAAAGGTGAATTAAAAAAGCTGGTTGAGAATAATGAGGATAAACAAGCTTGAGATAAAGCATCTGGTAGATGAATTACAGTTTCTTAATGGCGGAGTAATAGAAAGCATTTGCCACCGAGACGAAGAAATGGCAATAAGAATAATACAGGATAAGGCTTACCTTCTTTTCATTTCTCCTGATATAATATGCCTGAGGGAAAGGGATGATATAACTGAAGTAACGGATTTTGCAATGATGCTTAGAAAATACCTGAGGGGCAAAAAAATAACAGGAATAAAGCAGTGTAACTTTGACAGAATAGTCGAGATATGGACTGATAATAACGTACTTATTCTTGAATTGGATAATGCAAACTATATACTATGCGAAAGATCGTATAAAATAATAAGGCCCAGGGAGTTTCAGCATTTTGATGACAGACATGTTGTTGCAGGCGAGGCATATGTTTACCCTAAAAGCCTGGATATAAGGAATGTCAATGAATTGATAAAGCTGCTAAGCAGCAATGAGACGATTATTGAATTATTGACAGAATTCTTTGGCAAGTATGCAAGGGAGGTTCTGCTTCTTGCAAAGATAGACAGGAATAAGATAGCTAACCAATTAAACGAGGATGAGAAAAAAAAGCTTATGAATATCATTACTCTTTTCATTCTCGGAAAAAGAAAACCACAGATAATTTATGAAGGCAGGAAGATGGATGTTCTGCTTTTTGATTTAGAAACGCATAAAGGCGAAAAGAAGAAATACTTTAATTCATTCTTCGGGGCGCTGGATTATTACTTGTCTAAAGAAAAAGGAATTAAAGCAAGGATCAGGGCTGATAAAAAGAAGCTAAAGAAGTTCAGAAAGAAACGCATAAAGAAGAAACTGAGAAAGGGCGGGAAGAGATAACATAATAATTTTTTAAAGTCTTGTTATAACAATTTTCTATGAATATTTGTTGGTATAATGAATCAGAAGGCATAGCATGGGCCTGTAAATGTTGTGGTAGTACAGATGTATATGATGGTTTTGCGTTTTTGGAAGCCCCGCCACTTGAATCAAACTTTGGATGTAATAATTGCGGTAGCATTGGAGCTAAAAGAAAATATATAGGTAAAGAGACAAAAGAATTGGATAAATTGGCTGGATACCATAGATAATCTTCTCAATTAGTTAAATCCCAAAGAATTTCTTAACCTCGTTGTATATCTTTTCATGGATTGTTTCTATGGAAAGGGGCTTTTTGTTTCTGGCGCATTCGATCTTTATCCAGTTTTTCCTTTTGGCAAGCTGCTCATATATTTTTTCTGTTCTTCTCAGGTAATCTATATCGCTTTCATGAAGGTCTTTCTTTTTCTCTTTTTTCAAGAGCTTTTGGCTTAGCTCCACAGGCAGCGAAAGAAAAATAACCAGGTCTGCGCCTGGTATATCTTTTTCCATATACTCTATTTTGCTAATTAATTTTCTTTTTTCGGAATTCTCGACTTTAGAGGCCTGGTGCGCTATGCTGGAATATTTGTATCTGTCGAATATTACAAAGTCGTTTTTATCGATTGCACTAAGAATAAGTGGGAGTGCAGCTTTTCTGTCCTCATAAAATAGCTTTGCCATCTCAAAAGGCTTACTGACTTTTTTTGGGTCGAAGACAGCTTGTCTTATTTTTCTGCCTATTGATGTATCATATCGCGGAAAGCTGATAGAAACAACGCTGTGGCCGTCTTTTATCAGTTGTTCTTTAAGCTTTTCTGTTTGTGTTGCTTTGCCTGTTCCATCTGGTCCCTCAATGGCAATAGTCCTTGCAGGCATAATAGAACTTTGAATTGAAAGGATTAAAAACAGTTGATGTTGCTTATATTCTAACACCACTATCCTGCAGTTCTTTGTATCTTTTTATTTCTTCATTGACGCGGTTTTGTATTATTTGTATATCCTTTTCAGTCAGGTGCTTAAATCTGCCCTGAGGCTTCAGGTATTCGCTTACAGGCTTGGTGCCTGGCTCTTTGGTTATTTTGAGCCTTCCTTTTTCTATTTCGTACAATACCACAATGCCTGTATCTACAGCAAGCTTTGCTATATTTACTGTCTTGTCTGAAGGGAATCTCCAGCCAAGTGGGCATGGGCAATCTATGTTCAGGAATGATGGCTTGTTCTCCTTCATAAGGGCTTTTTTTACTTTTTCGCGCAGATCAGGCAGAAGACCGATGGATGCGCTGGCTGCATATGGAATGCCATGCGCAGCTGCTATTTCTACTATTGGTTTTTTCCATGTAGTATTTCCAATCGATACTTTACCGGCTGGTGATGTTGTTGTTGATGCACCGTATGGTGTGGCAGAGCTTCTCTGGATGCCTGTGTTCATGTATGCGCCATTGTCCAGACATATATAGCATACTTTATGGCCACGCTCAAGCATGCCGCTAAGTGCCTGGAAGCCGATATCAAAAGTACCTCCATCGCCTGCTAGTGCGATAACATTGATGTCTTTTTTACCGAGCTTTTTTAGTGCGGCTTCTATGCCTGATGCAACTGATGCCGCTGTTTCGAACGCGACGTGTATATAAGGAATTGCCCATGAGGTTGTAGGATATGGTGTTGATACTATCTCAGTACAGCCAGTAGCATTGGATATTATCGTGTTAGGACCTGCTACATCAAGTATGTTTCTTATCGCGATGGTCTCAGGGCATCCTGCACAGCTGCTATGGCCTTGATATAATAATTTGGTCATGGTTATCACAATTTACTTCCGATCCAGTGAATGCCTTGTTTCTTTTTGCGGATGGCAGAAAATATCTGCTTTATTTCATCTTCCTTAATATCGCGACCGCCAAGGCCTGCGATGAAATTTGCCATTGGTTTCTGGATAAAGCGCAGTTCGCTCCAGAGCGCTCCGCCGATGCCGAGGGAGATGTCTTTTTCCAATACACCAATGGATTTTACACTGCTTAGTGTTTTTTTCAATTCTTCTTCAGGAAATGGCCGATAGCTCTTCAGTCGCACTAAACCTATGTCTTTTATTTTTTCTTTTTTCAGTACATGCTTTATGGTTCCTGCTATGCTGCCCATGGTTACTATGGCATAATCTGCAGAATCCATGTTTGTAAGCTCGATCAGGCCGTTACCGTATTTTCGCTTAAACTTTGAGGAGAACTCAGAATTTACTTTCTTAATTAACTGCTTAGATTTCTCAATTGCAATTTGCTGCTGTTCCTTGAATTCTTGGTAGTAAGCTGGTGTTGCATATGAACCTTGTGTTATTGGGTTTTTCGGATCAAGGGTTACATGCGGCTTATATTTTTCAAGAAAGCCTTTAACAGATTCTGGAATATCAACTGGCTCAAAGGTATGGGAAACATAGAAACCGTCTATGCATACAATTACAGGTAATAGAATATCTTTGTTCTCAGCTATTTTGTATGCTTGTATGGTTGTGTCTAATGCCTCTTGTGCAGTTTCACAATAAAGCTGGATCCAGCCGCTGTCGCGGCAGCCGATGCTGTCTGACCAGTCGTTCCAGATATTAAGCGGGGCTGATAATGAGCGGTTTGCTACGTTCATTACTATCGGCAAACGCATGCCTGAGGCAATATATAGCAATTCCCACATTAATGCTAATCCTTGAGAGCTTGTTGCTGTATAGGTTCTTACGCCTGTTGCCTGCGCGCCTATGCACGCAGCCATTGCTGAGTGCTCGCTCTCCATACATATGTATTCAGCGTCTATTTCACCATTAGCAACCATGTCTGCGATTTGCTCGACTATATGAGTATCTGCTCAGCTGCTATTGCAGACTGATTTGCGGGGTGATAGGATATGCTGCTATCACCTTTGGCTCACAAAGCCGAACTGCTTCGGCGATTGCATGGCTGCCTTCTATTAATTTTTTCATTTGGTAACCTCATTTATCCACTTTTCTTCTCCTTCGCTGGATTTTTCAACATCTATAACATCTATTACAGGTAAATCATAAGTATGCAGCTTTTTTATTTTATTAATTACTTCATCAACGAGTTTCTCCTTTGTCTTTATCATTAACTGGAATTCCTCTGATCTTTCTATATGATTTTTCCACCAGTAATGCGATGTAACCGGAACTATGCTAACACATGCTGCTATTTTTTCCTTTAGCAATGCCTCTGCTATTTCTTCTGCTTTATGACCATTATCGATTGTTGTCAAGATAATTTTTGTGTTCATTTATTTCTCCATTTCCTTATTTATTGCCTTAGTCGGGCATTCATTCATGCAGATTAGGCAGCCTTTGCAGTAATTGTAATCTACGCTTGCCTTCTTTTTTGGCTTTTCTATCAATATTATGCAGCCCTCTGGGCAATAGCTTACGCATAAACCGCAGCCAATGCATTTGTCTGTGATGATTGGACGGAAGGTTCTCCATGAACCTGTTTTCTTGGCTAATGAACTTTGGCTGGTTTTTCCTCCTGTTTCGATTTTTTCCGGTTTTTCTGGCATAAGTATCATATCTTTGTTTCATCATAAGCCCGTTTAATCGCTTCTATGTTCTTTTTGGCTAGCTCTGCAGGAAAGCGCTCTTTTATTGCTTCCTCGATGCTCTTCAATGAGACTAATCTGCTTGCTTTGGCAAATGCGCCTAGCATGGCTGTATTTACTATGGGCCTTCCTAATACATCTAACGCTATCTTGGTTGCATTTATTGTATATGTCTTGAATTTCAGGCTTGACTTTTTTTCTGAGTTGATGATTATTACTCCGCTCTTCTTCAGGCCTTTAGTTATGTCTACTACGCCAAGCAATGATTCATCTAAAACTAAGATATAATCCGGCTCGTAGACATGGGTTCTTATGCTGATGAATTGGTTATCTATGCGGCAATACGCCTCAACAGGCGCGCCTGTTCTTTCAGGGCCGAAAGATGGAAAGGCCTGAGAGAATTTGCCATCCTTGAAAGCAGATACTGCAAGCAGTTCAGAAGCAGTTACAGCGCCCTGGCCGCCTCTGCCATGTATTCTTATTTCAATCATTATTCCTATTTTTTTAGGATAATTTAAATTCTTTTCTAAACAAAAAGGGGGTTATGAAGTACCCTCTAACAGTTGCTGTAATACCTGCATACAATGAGGAGAAGACAATATACTGGGTTGTGCAGAAGACGAAGAAATATGTAGACAGGGTTATAGTTGTTGATGATTGCTCGACTGATGACACAGGCAGGCTTGCAAAGAGGGCTGGTGCAAGGGTGGTGAGACACGCAAGGAATTCAGGCCTTGGCTCTTCTATAAGAACTGGCCTAAAGGCTGCGATGAAGACAAAGGCTGATATTGTAATAACGCTGGATGGCGATGGGCAGCACAATCCCGAGGATATAAAGAAATTTATTTCTGCTATAAACAATGGTTATGATTTTGTTCTTGGTGAGAGGGATCTAAGAAAATATCCTTTTGTAAAGAAATTGGGGAATTTCTTTCTTCAGACTGCAACTAATTTCATAGCAGGTACGCGATTAAAAGACACAGAAAGCGGCTTCAGGGCTTTTAGGCAGAACGCACTGGAAAAACTCTATCTCAAATCTGAAAGGTATGAGATTGCTGTTGAGATTATTTTCGAGGTTGGGAGGAATGAACTGAAGGCGACTAATGTTCCGATAAAAGTGCCTATATATGTAAAAGGTGTTGGAATTATAGATGGTTTCAAGAACTTCATGTTTCTTATGCACAGACGCGAGAGGAATTGGAGAAGCTACATTGAAGATATAAAATACGTGCTGAGGAAGAAGTTGTAGTTCTTTCATCGATAATTGAAACTAAGCACCAGACTTTTCGAGTAATTTTCTTATTCCTTCTACCAGTTCTATTCTGGGGCCCCATCCCAGATCGTGCTTTATTTTGATGATGTCTGCCTTGCTTCTTTTGACTTCATTTTCCCTTGGCATGGCGAATTTGATATTTGGCTTGCTGTTTGCAAGATGATGAATTATTTCTATAACATCCAGCAGCGAAGTCTCTAAGCCTGTTCCTACATTGTATATGCCTGATTTTTTTAGTCCCATGATCATTGCATTAACAACATCTGAGACATAAATATAATCCCTTGTCTGCAAACCAGTACCGAATACTGTTATGTCCTCGTATTTTGGTATTTTCTTGCAGAAGATATTTATGACGCTTTTTCCTCTTGGGCCATAGGCATTGAAGATTCTCAATATAAGCGAGTTTTCAGGGCATGCCTTCTCTGCCTTAAGCTTGCTTCTGCCATACTGGGAAATGGGGCTGCATTTGCTGTCTTCTTTTGCAACCGAACTTCCGTAAACAGCTGCTGATGATGAAAAAACAACTTTTGCATTTATGGCTTCTGCAACTGAGAAGACATTTTTAGAACCGATGAAGTTTACCTGATAATCTGTTTCTTCTGCTTCTGATCTCACGTCTGTAAGGGCTGCGAGATGAAATACTGTTTCGCAGCCTCTTATTGATTTTTTGACATCATCTACATCTCGAACATCGCCAACTACTAATTTAGCTGCTGGATTAAGGTATTCTTTTTTTCCGCTTGATAAGTTATCAAGCACTACAACCTCATGGTTTAAGGTGATTAGTTTATCTATCAGGTGAGAACCGATAAAGCCACAACCGCCTGTAACAAGTACTTTCATAAGGAAATTAATATGAAAGAAAATTTAAGAAGATTCCATGTATAGTAAAATGAGGTGGAAAAATGGTATTTATTAGTGGAGATTACAGGACTGTATATAGGCCTTGTCCTAAGGAAGCTAAATGTTGTGTTTTAAACAGAGTACCGGATTGTCTTAGAGGTTTAGAGGTTTTTTAGAAGGTATCTCAATCATATCTTTATTTTGTGACAAAGGTATAAGAGAAAGCCCTATTATTTCAATTAGAGCTGTTATTAGGGTTGATTATCTTTGCGGGATTTGTCCTGCTTATCATTAAAATTTATATCCCATTTGTTCAAAGATCTTCTTCATTTTTAATGAGTCGCGCCATGTTATAGGCGTTTCAGATATTATTGTTGTCTCACGCTTGCTTTGCAGAACATGCTTTGCGAAATCATTGAAGTCATTGCTATTAAGATTAAGGTGATTGCGCTCGCCTTTTTCTGAAAACGCGATGCCTGAGAAATGGCAATGCAGCGGCTTTTTCCAGAAGTTTAGCTGCCTGAAGACATTGCTGTAATCTATGTTGCCGTTTGCCCTTGCATAGATATGTGCTGAGTCTAGGCAGAAGCTGCAATTAATTTCTTTTACAAGCTTTATGATCTCATCAAGGGTTCCGAATTGGGAAATCCTGCCTGTTGTTTCCGGAGCGAGCTGAACGTTCCATTGGTTTTTTTCTATGATGCTCATGATCTCAAGCATTGCTTCTCTGACAATGCTGTAGGTTTCTTCTTTTTTGTGCTTTCCGTAATATGCAGCATGAAACACGATGTTTTTTGCGCCCATGATATGTGCGCGTTCGCATGAGTCAAGTATTCGCTTTTTGCTCGCTGCCACTTTGCTGCGTTCTTCTGATGCCAGGTTTATGTAGTATGGTGCGTGGACGCTTAGAACGATGCCTTGCTTTTGGTTCTCTTCTCCTATCTGCTTTGCAAGCTGAAGACCCATATTTATGCCATGCGTAAACTGGGCTTCCATTGCTTGCAGACCCAACTGACGAACAGCAGCAAGGCCTTCTAAGGTAGAGCTAGCTGGCGAGCCTGCTGGGCCAAGATGTATTTTCATGATAAGTATTTAGGAAAAGAGGTTATTTAACTTTCGGCTTGGCATCAAATCCAAGATTTTGTATATCTGATATCAGTGATTGATAGTTTCCAGATACTGTTATGTTTGTTCTGATACTTCCGATTGGTGTTTTACCACTTATTATATTAGGGCGTATACAACTTGGGTATGATACTTTACAACCTTTGCTTTCATCGTCATAAAGTCTTAACAACCCTATAAGACCGTTAGCTTTGCTATGTAATTTTTCAGTTATTTCTTGAGATTTTCCCATATTAGAAGTAAATAATTCATAATGTATTCTATCTGCCATGTTTATGTATCACTCTTTAAAATATCATCCCATGAATTTCATGATTATAACAAAGGCTGCGAACAATACGCTGACCCAGACAATATGCTCTGGCTTTAATTTGATGCCTGTTTCATCTGCATCAAAGTAGCGAATAAGACCAGCAGTTGACTGCGGCATATAGTTTTTTTCTTTGGGCATAGTAAATCTAGTGTAGGCAAGGTTTAAATTCTTTTAATATTTATTCCTGCTGTTGTGCCTTTTCAGGAAGCTACTTTTGGTTAATAGTTGCTTTTTATGGTTTTCGAGATTTTTCTGAAGTTCCTTTATCCTTTCTTTTACTATATCAATGGCGTCATTGGTCTCGCTTAAGAGTTTTTCAGAGTGCTTGGCTATTTCTTTCTTCAATAAGCCATTATGCTCCTTAAGCAGTTTTTCAATCTCAACAGAAATCTCGTTGGCTTTTTTCTTTGCTTCATAGAGCTCTGGCCATGGCATAGGAATCGTCTATAGATATTAATTAAGAAAGTTTTAAGTAAAACTAGGTAGGTGACCTGCCATAGCCCGTCTTCTGTAGGCCATCAATGCCAGGATTTATGCTGTCCTGGTTTATGAACTGGCCTTGCAATATTTGTCTTAGCACTTGCAGGAGTGAATACCTGCACTGTTTGCACCCATGCGTACTGAGCCGTTTCACTCCCAATCTTATAAACCTCATGTTTTATCGGTTTTCAGGGATATCGTTTCTGTTCCCAGCGATGGCTTCTCAGCCATATCCTTGCGGACTGCATTACTCGGGTGGACAGAGCTTCCTCAGTCCTGCTTTTCTGGCAGGACCGAAAATTGCCTAACAGGTCACCCGATTATAATGCGCTGGAAGGATTAATAAAGATTGCGGTAACAGGGGCTTTGCACAAAAACCCCTAGTTGCACAAAAAGTGCCTAAACAGTCTTTAAAGGATTAAGTAGTGGTTTCTGAATCGCTTAGGCTAAAATCATATTGTAGGTTATTTCATAACATTCTTTAATTGTTCTATTTCCTCGTCTATTGCTACGTAAATCTTTTTCAGTTCAGAATCGCTAATAAAAATTCCTAGGGCTTTGAAAATCGCCTTGTCTATTTCTAATCTAACAGGATTGCTTGTCTTGAATTGCGTAAGAATTGATGGCATTTCCTTGTCTGAAACGCTATCAAAGGTCTTTATCAGTTCGGTTCTTGTTTCCTTTGGTAAAGTCTTGAAATTTAAAACTTTGAAAGATTTTGTGCTGTATGCCAACAATTGCATAAAAGCACCTCTCGTTTCCTTCTTATGAGATAAAATTTGCATTGTGTTGAGCGAACTATTCCACCATAGAGCAAGTATTTTTGCATCTTCGTTTTTCATGCCCTTTATAGCCCAAAACATTTGTGACGGTGAAAACAATTTATTAGAATAATATGCTAAAGCGTGTGTTCCAGAGGCCGAAATATCAAATCTTCCAACATATACAAAATTACACAATTTATTTTCTATGTCTCTTTTCCATTTTTCTAAGTCAGATTTCGATACATCTGTTATAAAAGTAGAAATCTTATCGAATTCATTTTTTATTATATAGTCCAAAGAATTTGAAACATCTATTGTGCTCACTCCTGCAAATCTTCTTAATCCAAATATGACATCCTTTTTTTGAACAGAAACAGTTCCATTTGTAATTCTATTATGTGCAGTTAAGCTATTTTTGTCCTCTCCCTTATAATACCATTCATCCTGTTCTTTTTTGGCACGTTTCAAATCATTAAGAATAAACATTTTTGCAGCATATACTTTATCCCCTTTCCATACTTGAATTCCTCTAATAGATGTACAATTGTTAGTATCCAAAAGAGCTTGTAACTCGATGAATTTATCTTTTGATTTCTCAAAGTAATCCTTCATCATTTCTTGTGAGGCAGCACCTTCGCTTCCCAAATATGTGTTTATGTTGTCAAGCAAATTCTCTTGAGAATCCTCTATTACAGTATATGCTTGAGCATCCTTTTTCTTTTCCCTGATATTTTCTGCAATTTTGATAGCATCTACATCGGATTTTGGCAATCCTTTCAGTGTTATTATGGTTGTCATTGCTTTGGTTGGTTTTTTGCTTACTTTTTCTGCAATAAGCAATATTTCCCTGAATTGAGTGCTTTCTGAAAATGCTGCTCTCTGACCGCTTATCACTACATATTTAATGTGGTATTTTTTGTTCAGAAAATCCTTTATTCCACTGAAAGATTGTAAACGCAAAGTAGTAGCAGGGAGGACAAAAGCGAGTTTGCCACCAACATTCAAGAACCTGTCTGCAAGTAACAGAAAATAACCGTGATATCCCATTTGGCCATGTAAGTATTGCTTATAGTCCTTGAAGCGTTTTGTAAGTTTAATTTTGTATTCTTCCGGGAACCGCTCTTGACGTGTAAAAGGAGGATTCATTATAATTACATCAGCTTTAGTAAGCGGAATTTGACTTGTACCTTGCTTATTCAAGGCAATACCACCTTTTGTAATGTATTCTTTTTTCATTTTTTTCCCATCAGCAAACATCATAAGAGTAGGTTTCTTGTAAACGTCCTTCAGTTCTGTAGACAAAGCAGGAATTGTTTTGTCTGGGAATAGCTCTGTCGAATCCCATACGGCTATCCTAACCCTTTCGCTTTCATAGAGAGGTGCCTGAAGAGACAAGTGAACAGCAGCAAGATGAGCAGCAAAAGGCATTATATCTACGCCTGTCAGGTCAGAATCAAGAAACTTCGCATGTAATTCTTTAGTAAATCTTCCAGATTGTCTTATCAATTCCCTTTTTCTATGATAAGAAGCTACCAATAAGGTTCCGCTACCACAAGCCAAATCAATAACTTTATCATCTGCTTTTTCTATTGCAAGAGATGCAAGTAGTTCAGCAGCCTCATTATTTGTATAAAAAGCTGCCACATATTTTCGAATATCAAGCGGTATCAAATCGTGAAATATTTTACCTACCAAATCATGAGGCAATTTTTTAGGAGTTAATGCCTTAATAACTTTTATTGTAGCCTTAATTTGTTCTGTGTGTTCCTTTGGTATTTTAGATGCTATATCAAAGCCGAAAGTGGCAGCATAGTCTTTTTCCAATACTTTTGCGAAATAAAGCGAGATGTCGTGAGGGCTTTTAATCAAGTCTTCATTTATGTCTGGATAATCTTCATTTTCTTTTGAAAGCATCCTGTAAAATAAGATTTGATTCGTTAACAAAAACGCTGCTGCTTGTCTCATTTGATTTATGGGATAATGACCTGCTTTGTAATCAAGAATGTTCTCAAAAACGCTTTTCCCTCCAAATATTTCTTCTATATCTTCTTCGCTGACCTTCTGGAGTGCAACAGACATAGAAGCAACAATCTCACGTAAGGTTTCAATAGTCAGGTTTGTATCTGCTTCCTGCTGCTTTGGCGGGCTCTTTATGAATTTAGATATCCATTCAGCAAGGCTACTCAAATTATTAACCATAGCCCGTAAGAAAAACGGTTCATAGTTAAAAAGAACATAAACTTCGTATTTGCCTGATTCCGCATCTGGATATAATACTCCAAAGACGGCATTCGGTACCACAATACGGGAAATTGATTCCTTGTACTTGTATGCCTTTGCTATAGCATCCTGCATAGTTGCAGGTTTCTGTTTTGATTCTATGAAATAATAGCCATTATGAACAGCCTGAACATCTGGCTTGTCTACAGAATGAGCAGATGGGATAGGTCGCTCAAAATAAGCTTCTATGCCTAACGAGTTTAGTAGTTCTGTTAACTTTGCATTCTTTGTATTTTCAGCAGATTTACCCAATGGCTGGACTTTTGGCATTAATAATTGAATTTATGTTAAATGCTTAAAAATGCGATTATCGAATTAGTGATCGTATTATTCCAGATATATTTTTAAATTATCATTTAGAAAACTCTAATTTTTCAAAAATCTCATTTGGTGAAATCAACCAAAATGATTTTTTTCTTTGGTCTAAAAAATCTGGTCTATTACTATACATCCAGCCGTTTTTTTGAAGTTTATGAAAAACTATTCTTATTAGCTTTTCCTCTTCATTAATATATTTTATAGCTTCTTCGAATAAAAATGGGTTTGTTTTGAATTCTTTCCATAGAATTACATAGTTTTTTAAGCACCACCGAGGTACAGGGAATCCCATTTTATTTATATTAGCAACATGTTAATATATAATTGTTTATTTAAGGATGAAATACATATCTTGTATACATAATATGTATTTGAATGGGGTGTTATAAATGAGCAAAGACGCTGAGAAATATCCGTTACCATATTACGCAAGGATGGAAATTTTACTTAGAATTGTGGATGAGATCAAGGGTAGCAAAAACAAAAATGGGATTTCTGATGTTTATAGAAACATTAAAGCTGATAAAGCATCAAAGATTTTTGCACTTAGACTAGGTAGGTTTCTTGGTATTGTCGAATCCGACACTAAAAATTTTTGGTTGACCGACTTAGGTTATAGATTCTCACTTCTAGCCACTGAAAAGAAGCAAGCTCTCTTGGCGGAAAACTTGCCTAATTATTATATAACATTTTTAAAGTGGATTCGAGATTCTAAGAATAAAACAATGACTATGGAAGATGTCAAATCAGAGATATTATCTAATTTTACAAACTGGAGACCTTCAGAAAGAGTGCTTCATGAATCATTATTAACATTTACAGATGTTTGTGAATATGCAGAAATAATAACATTCATTAAAGGCAGTAGAGGATCAAAAACAAGGATTGAACTAACGGACAAGGGATCTCAGATTTTAAGTGGACTACCAGTATCTGATGAATTAGAAGAACGTGGCGAAGAAGCAGAAGAAATACCAAAAGAAATGACTATTCCGAAAGAGCAATCTTCTAAAAATAAATCTCTTGTAATTTTATTTCAAGGTAAAAAATTTGAGCATTGTATAGATGATGAAATTGATTGGGAAGTTGTAGACAAAGCTGTAGAATCTTTGAAGAAGAAATGGAAACAAAGAGATGAGGATGATAACAAGAAATGAATAAAACCGCCGTAGCGGGTGCAACATAACGGATGTCCTGTGATGCCCTAGGCAATGAGTTATGGGCGAGTCTACGGACATAGCAGCCGTTTATCCTGCTCGGCGGATTTCAATTAATCAGTATATGGCCATTAAACTTAAAAAAGGTGTCTGAACGCATCTCCATACCATTACATTTATTCTATCCAGGCAAGTTCGTTAGCCTTTGCTCTTTTTAGGCTTATCCCAATATGGACTCTTACAGGCTGGGCACACGTTAGGATACTCTTTCCTTCGTGGTACCCATTCATGCTTGCAGCGTTCGCATCTATAACCATCTACTGTAAACTTAATCTTACCCATATGGAATCATCTGTGATAATATACTATATAGTAATATATTACATAGTAGGTGTTTAAATAGTTGTTGTATTACTACATAGTAATATACTATATAAGTAAGTTGATAATCATGTCCCAACAAATAGTAACCCGCAACTGGGCCCTCTACAACATGGCCCAAACCAAGGAGAAACTGTTATTCTTACGAATATTAAACGATGCTGTAGATTCCATGGAAATACCTTACGAATATAAGGGCAACGGACGTCCACAGATAGGCCTAGATGACATGCTGAAGTGCTGTGTCATCAAGGTCTTCAACAACTTCTCTTCCCGCAGGACAATGGCTGAACTGCAACTAGCTTATGCCTTGCGATATATCAATCAGGTACCGCACTTCAATTCGATTAACAACTATATGCAGAAAGAAGAGCTAACGCCATACCTGCATCAGCTCTACAAGATAATGGCACTGCCGCTCGTGGATATTGAAAACAACTTTGCAGTTGATGCTACTGGGTTCAGCACTTTCACCAAGAAGAACTGGCTGGAATATAGGCTCGAGCACAAGGCCTACATGGACTTCAAGAAGCTCCACATAATCTCTGGGATAAGGACTAACATCATAACCTCTGCGAAAGTCACTGTAGGCAAGAGTGCAGACTGTCCGGAGTTCGAGAACTTGGTAAAATACACCTCAGAGAACTTTCGAATCAGGGAAGTATGCGCTGATGCTGGTTACTTATCTAGGAAGAATTGCGAGGTAGTTGCAGAGGTTGGCGGCTCTCCTTTCATACTGCTTAGGAGCAATACTAGGATGCAGTCAATCCAGAAGAGGAGAAGCGGCATTGCCTGGAAGAAGATGGTGCTATATTATAGGGAGAACCATGAGCTGTTCCTGAAACACTACCACCAGCGATCTAATGTTGAAAGCACCTTTTCCATGATAAAGAGGAAGTTCCTGCCTTATGTAAGGAGCAAGACTGATACTGCACAGAACAACGAGGTGCTATGCAAGGTGGTATGCCATAACGCCTCGGTTTTGTGTAATGCTATGTTTGAGATGGATGTGAATATAGAATTTGATTCATAGTCATTCTAGAGATGGCGATGGAGTTATCCTCTGTGGTATTGAGGGTACAGCTTTTGAGCATTTGATTGGCTAACTGGTTTGTCGCAGAAACCCAGCTTCGGCTGAGGGGGTTATTCTCAAGGATAGGTACTTTTTGTGCAAAGCCGGTAACAGGGGCTTTGCCATAATGCCAGAGTGCTTTGCAATGCCATGTTTGAGCTGGATGTTAACTTGGAGTTTGAGTAAGGTTTAAGAAGGTTTTGGATATGGTATAAACGAGTTGATTGAAGATGAAAAATAAAGGTAAAAGAGATCGTCCTGACATAAGTATGGTGGGCTTAAGTGAGTTAGAACGTCTTAAATTAGAATTATACACGCCTGCTGATTTTAATACCTTAGCTGTTTTTATAAAGGATCCTCTTAATCCTAAGCAATATTGGCATAGAGCCATTGAGATTAAGCCTGGAATCGATAGCTCTAGCGGTAAAATTGGTCCAGAATATACTGATGTTCAAACCCTTGAGATGGAGGAATTTGATATTATACCCTGCCCTGAACAACATCTAAAAATTGCAGTTCGTATTATGACGAGTTACAGGGAAAAGGACAAGAATAATCCTCATGATAAAGCTATGAAAGCTGCCGTGGGAGTAGCTGTATATGAAGGTGAAAAGAAGCTCTCCTTGGAAGAAATAGTGAATATAGTTGGCGCTAAATACGGCACTATGAGACGAGAATATCTTGCAACCCAGAATTAATTTATTCTTTAGAGGATGATTTTGCACAAAAAACCGGTTGCTGGAAGTTTTAAAAAGATTTTGGATATGGTATGGAAAAGGTGAATTATTATGGGAGGAGCACAATTTTCCTGGAGAGTAACTTTACTCGAAGGTAGTGGTAGTGATGGTGTCTTTAGATTAGAAGGGCATTCTATACCTCTAGGTGAAGCAAAACCAGCTGATGTACCTTACAAAGAGATAGCCCCAAGATTAACTTATCCAGAATTGGTATATACGGTTCCCTATGTAGGAAACGAAGTCGGTCAAAAAGCTCTTGGGTTGACACCAGAAAATTCAAAGATAGAGTACTATTTTGATAGGCATATGGGTGTATAAACTACTCTTTTTCAAGAATCTCATCTACATATAAGTCATGACAATTATCACAACGTTATACGACTACTGCATTGTGTATGAAATCCAAGGCAGCTAGTCTCCTGGCTACTAGCCAAAAGCTGTTTAGAAGTCGCCTGCCTATTGAAAGCTGCTAAAGTCTTGTTTATTACCTGAGTTCTTTTCCACAGAAACCGCAAAATCGGATGCCATGGGTCTTGATTATCTGACCTTTGAAACCTCCGCCGCAGTGATGGATAGTTTTACTCGCATTGTTTATAGTCTTTTTTACCATATACCACACCCCAAGTTATTACGACGTTATATGACTACTATAATAGATAGTCTTATATTATTGATATTTATATAAGCTTTTCCATATTCTGGTAGATGAATTTTTTTTCTTTTAGAGTTTTTAATGGTTAAAGTCTATAATTCCTTATAAATTATGAAAATTCTATGGAGCTTTTTTGTGTTAAAAATTAAAAATAAATTTTTAAAAAATGAGTAAAGTCATAAGTCCGGAGTCTTAAAGGCTAGCATTGGTGTAGGAGACAGTGAGCTGAACACCTCGCCGAAGCTTGGTGCTTACACCCCTGTTCCATAACCGCTTAGTTTTGAGCGTACCGACTGCCTATTTTTGAGAATAGCTTGGGGCTTAGATGCTTTCAGCCCTTATCTATTATGGCGTAGCTACCCAGCTTGCCTTGTCAGACAGCTGGTAAACAAGAGGCCACGAGAAGATGTTCCTTTCGTACTTATCTTCCCTTTCTCTCAGGCAGCAACACCTCTAGCAGATATAGACCAAACTGGCTCACGCCGTTCTGAACCCAGCTAACGTGCCCTTTTAACCTGTGAACTCCAGTACCCTTGGCTGCTGCTGCACAGCCAGGAGAGGACGAGCCGACAGCGACGCCGCAACACGCGGGGTCGATTTGTTTTCCACATTGCAGACAAATTTAATTTTTAATATGGCTCAGTAGCTACCCTTGATTCTCATAGAACAACCACAGACGCACTTGCGTGCGTCAAGTTGGGTTTACGTTCTCAATCTGGGACTTCTATCGTCACAGCCGAATCTGCAATTTCCGCTGGTTCTATTTATAGGTTTGGCTATCTCTACCGAGTAAAGATAGCAACGCTGCAAAGACGTACTTCGTACGTCAAGCAGTTCTGCACCGATTTCTTCTTATTTGGAAATTTGTAGACCAATGCCGCAAGGTGGATATGAACTCTCACCCGCTACGACACCATTATGGGTGAAATATATGCGATTTATTTATTCAGCAAACAGTTTCAATCTGCTTAACTTTTCAGGATGCCTGAAATTTATTAAGTCAGAAAAAAGCTTCATACTTTCTTTGCCATATAACGGGATGCTTATTACATTGTTTTTGTCTTTCCACGGCTTGCCTAATTTAAAGCCGTACCTTTCCATGATATTCTTAACAACTTCTATAATGTCTTCTTGATTAGAACTTACTGTTATGTGACTCCTTTCTTTTCTTATGCTTCCTTCTGCGTCAAATATTCCTTGCAGAAAGCCTTTTTGAAAGTCTTCTGGCTGTTCTAGGATAAGTTTTGGTGTTGTTCTGAATTTCAGCAACTCAATATATAGGCTTTTTGAATAGACATTAAGTCTATAATAGCCTTTTTTGGTTTTTCTTATTCTAGACTTCTTGCTGTAGGCTTTTTCTAAAGCCCTTTGTACAATTTCTAGCCATTCTGCTGATTTCTGTTCTATTTCAAGACCATACTCGTTTTTGTTTTTTCTGTAATAAACTATTCCGTCATGACTTGCACCTAATATGAAACCTTTTTCTAGCATAAACTATTTGTGAAGATCTACGCTTATATTTCTATCCCCGGGGTAGCTTTTCTCATGTCACACGCAGCCATCTAGGCCGACGTGCGTATCGCTAGCTCATGCTTTCGCAGTTGGACAACTCGCTTTTCGTTGTCCAATCAATCCGGCATTTGCGCTTACACTTGAACTCAGGATTTCTGACCCTGATAAGCCGAACTTTGAGGACCTTTGATATCTTTTCAAAGGTGTACCGCCCCAGCCAAACTGTCCATCTGTTGGTGTCCTTCAACTAGGTTGAAGTTAGCAATATAGATGCGAAAGGGTAGTGTTACATTGTTGACTCCACTCTCTCTGACGAGAAAGCTTCTACGTCTACTACCTACGCTATACAACCACGTCCATATTACAACAACAAACTACAGTAAAGCTCCACGGGGTCTACTCTTCCCACTAGAGGTCTCTGGCCTAATCACCAGAAAAATGGTTTCGCCGAGCTCCAGTTTGGGACAGCAGGGATCTCATAAATCTATCATGCAGGCCAATATTTAGTTGGCAAGGGATTACGCTACCTTAAGACCCTCTTCACCGCTAAGCCGCAAAACTGACTGACGCACTTTCTGTGCGTCTATTTATCTTTGCGGCAAGCTAGAGTTAGGGCCGGCCTACAACGGGGCTTCGACCCATTGGATTGGGTTTTAACACACCGTTAGTGGCCACGACTCACTGACTATACAAGGCCTTTCGGCTTAGCAGTCAGCTATGTTTTTGTTAAACAGTTGGACCCCTCTTGTCACTGCGATCTGCTTATCTCTAAGCAGACACCGGTTCTACCGAAGATACCCGGCTAATTTGCCGAATTCCCTAAACTGGATTATCTCGAACACCTTCGCCTTCTCAGCGAGGGGCACCTGTGTCGGTTTTTGGTACGAGCAATCAGTATTCTAACCTGCTAAATTTTTATGAACTCCAGGAGTCATCTGAAGCCACCATACAGCAGCTCATTCGTGCATTCACCTGGTTCTCGTCATTACGACACTCCCCAGGTTTCAACATTTAGATATTACGACAGTAATACTCAGATTATCCCGAAGCGTTTATAGCAGGATCAGGGAATACTGATCGGTTCCTGAATATTAACAGGATTTCCTTTCGCAAAGTTCTTCTTAAGGCTTTACTTAGGATCGACTAACCCCCAGCAGATAAGCTTTACTGGGGAACCCTTGCCCTTAAGGTGGCTGGGATTGTCACCCAGCTGTTATGCTACTCCCAGCAGGATTCTCATTCCAACGAGGTCCACACCTACTTACGTAGATGCTTCTGCCCTCGCAGGACGCCTCCCTACCACGCAGACAAAGAAAATCTTTATCTGCATCCAAGGTATCGGTAAATGGCTTAGCCCCGTCCATTTTCAGCGCCCTGAACTTTGATGGGTCCGTTATTACACGTTGATTATAGGGTGGCTACTTCTAAGCCAACCTTCCCATTGTCTATAGTTCAAGACTACCTTCGGATACACTTAGCCATTATTTGGGGACCTTAGCCTTGGTCTGGGTTGTTTCCCTCTTGGCTACCAAAATTACTCCGGCAACCTCACTCTGGCCCAAAAATGCTATTGGATTCGGAGTTTGACAAAATAGGTGGGGATCTCTCCCCTTGACTATCTAATCAGTGCTCTACCCCAATAGCTGTCAAGACCAGGCTGTACTAAGGTACATTTCGGGAGGAACTCGCTTTAGTGTCCTTCAGGCAGACAAAATAGACACAAGGTTTTCTAAATCTTGTTTTTTTCTTTTTAGTTCAAAAATAGAAGAAAATCTTAAGATTCCTTCTTTGGATTGCACAAAAAGAGCATGACATTTTCTATTCTTTGCCAGGTATATTTTACCGGACTTAATTTCAAAATTATCTAGAACTTTTTTAATGAATTCTAGTTTTTCTTTGTTATTCTGATGGAACTGTATCTTCTTTTTCTTGGTTTTTATGAAGGTTTCTGGTTTTGTGCAATGACCTTCTGCATCAAAGAAACCCGACACATAAGGATTCCACATTTCTTTATCATCTCTGACAAATTCAGGAATTGCTGTTTTTATGAGTTCTTTGAATTCTAGGAATAATTGCTTCGAGAATATTCTTAATTTAAAGGCATTTCTAAATTTCCTGATTTTACCGGAAAGCTTAAACTGTCTTAAGAAAATCCCTTGCAGATACTCTAGCCAATGCTCATCCTTTTGTGATATGCTGATCAGATAATCTTTTTCATAAAGATACCCATCATGCATAGCACCAAGGATATATGCCAAATCCTTTGTTTTTTCGATTTCCATTAGTCTAGATTAATTTTCATATATATACGGTTTTACCTAGCTTCTGAAAACTTGAAAAGTGTCTATAAAGACAAACAATAGTCGAATCTATACCAATAGATTAAACTCTACTGGTTGTTCCACTTAAAAGCCCTCTATCGTTTGTCTTCTGCTACAACCTGAAAGATATCACCAGATTCGATTGGCTTTTCACCCCTAGACCCAGGTCACCCGAAAGGTTTGTACCATTAACGGTTCCGAGCCTCCACTCGTCTTTCGACAAGCTTCACTCTGCCCAGGCCTAGATCATCTGGGTTCAAGTCTCAAAGCTGTGACTAAACGCCCTTTCAGACTCGGTTTCCCTACGGCTTTCGCCTTGCCACAGCCATGAACTCCCTGCTCCGTTTTTCAAAACGGACGATGGATTATTCCTTGCTTGCGCAAGGCCTTACCCACCTAACGATAGCTATCTGGTTTCAGGCTCTTTTCATTTCCTTTTATGGATGCTTTTCAGCTTTTCCGTCACCGTACTAGTGCACTATCGGACTTGATGAGTATTTAGAATTAGCTCTAGATGAGAGCCGTATTCTGGCTGGAAATTCGACCAACCATACTCTTGAAGCAGAGCATATTCTTTCCTGCTTTCCTCTACGAGACTATCACTCTTTGTCGTGCTTCTTTCCAGAAGACTTTGAGTCAACAGGTTAAGAACGACCCCTGCCCTCACCACATTGCTACTGCCTTTCGACAGAGCTTCGGTTTGTTCTGTGCTGCTTTCATTCGCCATTACTCACAGCATCGCAATTGTTTTCTTTTCCTGCGGTTAATAAGATGTTTCAATTTTCCGCGTTCGCTCTGACAGCTTGCGCCGTCAGTTAAATGGGATGTCCCATTAGGTGATGTGTGGTTCAAGATCTGCATGCGATTCGCCACACCTTTTCCCAGCTTGCCAGGACCTTCGTCGCCTATCAAGCCGAGCCATCCTCCAAATAGCGTGGGAGCTAGCTATCTTCACTCCGGACCTATGACTGCCTCATAAAGATAAAGAGAAAGTGATTGCGATTTTTGGATTTCGATCCAAAAATCTTCTTTCGCTCGTTCGGCATTCAGCTGGTTTAGCATTGCTAGCCAGCCACATACCCATGGATATTTGCTGGATCAAACAGCGCAATATCCTGCGAGTTATTCAGAAGACGTAGAGAAATATGGATTTCGATTTTCATCCACTCTACCTCGCTACCAACTTATCTGCCACGTGATAAGCTGACTCTGAACAGCTCGGTAATATTTTACTGTAGTATAACAGCTTAAGTTATGTATAGAATAAGTATAAAAAGGTTTTTTATAGATCACTCAAAAATGAGATGCCCTTTGCAACCATGTACTAAAGTCCATGTTATCTATGTGCATCTCAATTCGAAACGGTATAAATACCGTAGTATCAACTAAGGTGTTTCGAAAATGAAATCCTAATTGCGGATGTCTTTCTGATTTCCTGCTATTTAATTTATCAGGAGTCAAAAATAAACAAATCCTCGATCTTTGCTTTCAGAACTTTGGCAACATCATGGGCAAGCCTTAGCGAGGGATTGTATTTGCCCTGTTCCAGGAAGATAATTGTCTCTCTACGTACGCCTACTCTTCTTGCCAGCTCTTCCTGGGTCAGCTTATATTTAGCGCGAAATTCCTTTATTCTAGTCCGCATACCACACCCTATTATACGTCGCCTTTCTTGTCATAGTAAAACAAAGAAACTAGGCAGACTAACAAGGATCCCCCGAAAAGAATTATAAATGCAGGAGCAAATAGCTCAATGCTTTTTGTCAGAGATATGTATAAAATGGTTAAAATCCCAAAAACTATGATGTATGCAAATGCTTTTCTTGTTGCCTTCCCAAGGTTTTTTTCTAATCGCTCATCATTTACCTTGTATGTTGAAAAGTAGGGAAGAAAACCTATGAAAGCAAGGAATGCTGTATTTCCATCAGCAAAATACATCAGGCTCATTAATGAAAGAAAGCCCATGTACCATAATGTGTTTTTCATTAGACATCACCTTTCCTGTTGAAGTAGAAATAAAAGGCGAAGAACAATATTGCTGAGGCAAGTATTATTATATAAGCCACATATCTTGCCGGTAAGGGTGTGCCTGCTTCTTCCATATAATCAGCGTACCAAGCTGTTCCAAGGGCTACATATATTGTAACCAAGAAGGTATAGTAACCTGCTTTCCACTGGACCTTTTTGGCTAATTCGTCTTCAAAAGGCAGGCCTGCTTTATAGGCTTTTGCCCTTTTAATTAAAACAAAAGTTGCGAGAAGTACAATGATGATTACTATTGGAAAAAGAAGGGTCTCTGGGAGCTCAAGGCTGCCTGCACCCAGCATGTAAAACACAAGGGTTAAGACAACTGCTATTAGTACGCCAAAACCAAGAAGGAGGATCTTCATCCTGTTTTCTGGTTTTTTTTGCGTTTTGCCCTTCACAATGCATCGCCCATGTTATATATTTCTAACGTTATATATTTCTAACATAAGATATTTAAAGCTTTCTTTATTGAAGAGGTGAAAATTCAAAGAGGTAAAAAGTTTATTTAAGCCTTAAAATAATAATATTTAAGCTTGTAGCTATTATAGCATTTTCACGGGCTGGTAGATCAGCGGAGCAATCGTTTGCAAAAACGCTTTGCGGTTTAGATCGCCTGCTTTGCAAATGCCCCGCATTGCTCGGCAATGCGTCGCATCCCATATTAGGGATCGGGATAAAGACAGCAGGAGGCCATGGGTTCGAATCCCATCCAGTCCATCTTATTTAAATAATTTGGCATTATTCTCAGTTCATGAAAGCTACAATATAGGCAGGTGGATTAAATGGGCTATGATACTTTACCTGAATCTATTGAAAGGAATATGCACTTTATTTTTCAAGAGGGATCAGAAGGCTACCTGAATGAACGTGCAGGGCTTGCGCTATATCTTATAAAGAACTCCACTACCCCTGATATATTCAATAGCCCTGATGAATTTAGCGTTCCTGGTAGAATGCGAGCCATAGGAAACCTTACTTTTCCGGTTGCTGGTGTTGGTGATTTTTACAGACTTCTGGCTGGTTTCAATCCAGGCAAGCCTGGCAGGGGATATATATATGAAGATGTGAAAAATTTTCTTGAAATTCATCAGTACTACTTTGAGCATGCAGATGGTAAATTAACAGTACGAAATGTAGATGGTCTTGTTAGCATGCTTGCTAATTGCCTTTAATGTCATCAATCTCTACCAATTCCCAAATGATTCTTTTGCTATCTTCTTTTCTTCAGCGGCTTGATATACAAAGCAATTGCAAAAAGAAGAACGAGAACAATAATTAAGGCAACAAGGAATACAAAGGCAGTGTCATCAACAGTTATAGGACATTTTTGATTGAATATATAATAACCGCTCTCCCAGGCAACCTCTGTTTCTGAGACAGGCCTGAGTTTTGCCTCGAAATTGATTGTTGCTGACGTACTATCAGTGCGCATGGCAAAGGCCTTGCTCGCACTTTCATTCGTGCAAAGCGCTTCCTTTATAAAAAAGAACGAAGATTTCCAGCCCTCGCGAGGGTCAAAAATGCTGCCGGTTATGTCATCAGGGCTGGTAAGTTCGATCTTAACATCGTAACAGCCATCAATGCCAGAAGTGAATAGCGTTATATTATACTCCTTGCATGTTCCCTGGATATCCAGGCTTATTTCCTGGGCGAAGGCGATGGATGAAAAAATAAGTAAAATAAGTAAGGATGAAAAGAAGGCAAGTAGCGATGGTTTTGATACCTTGCGCGGAAAGAAGGCAGAGGGTTTCATTTCAAACACCAAATGCCAAACAAAAAATAATTCATGAACTTAATTCCCTTCCCTTTAATTATTACCACTCTGTTTTCTTCATCTTTATCTTGAATAGGTTTTCAATAAAATCTGTTCCTGCATAGCCAGCTAGTAGCGCAAATCTTATATCGTCTGCGATGAAAACTCCGACCAATAAGCCAAGCCCGCCTGAGCTGAGAAGAGTTACAGCAAGATAATCCTTGCGAATGATTTTCTTTTTGGATGGAGAAGCAGTAATTTTCTTGGAGATGCCGACAAGGCCGCGGATAACTCCGCCTAGGAAGCCTGCAGCAAAGATCCAGAACATGAATTATATATTCAGGCAGGCGGGATATAAAGGTTTTCTTATTTCATATCTATTTCCATTTGGCTATGAATTCGTGGCATTCGTCTCCCCTGAAAGTGCAGCGGGTCTCTTCAAAGCTCGTAATTCTTTTCTTGTCGTGCAGGGTAAGCTCGCACAATTTAAGGATGTAACCGGCAAGATAGGTGCAGAGAACAGGATGAATTTTAAAATCAAAGATCTGAAAAACAGCGTGTTTTTCTTCTCCCTCCTCTTTTAAATCAGGGTTCACGAGCCTGCCAACACTGTAGTGGCTGCTCCAGATAAAGGGGCTTTGCTGATATGTCTTTTTCAGGCCAACAAAATGTTTCAGGACAATTTTCATTGTAAAGGAGTTTTCCGGGCCTAAATAACCCATGTCATGTATATCCTTTTCAGTCCAGCCAAAAACCTCTTCAGCAGCCAGGAGCGAAAGAACCTGCAGACCTATGGGATACCAGATCGCTTTTTTTATTCTCTCATAAGCTATAGGATGCTTCCATGAACTGAGTTTGGCCTCAAGCTTTTCAAGGCCTTCTTTGCCAGCATGCTTCAGGACATAAGCCATGTCAGTAGCGAAGGCAGAACCGCGGAACTCTCCAGGAAGCTTCGTTATTTCCTCTATTTCATTTTCCTGTATCATTATATAATATCTGATACGCTGCTTTTATTAGTTTACTTTGATGTTGGAATAACAGGAAACCGGGGGTATGATATTATTTTTAATGTTGTGGGAAGGAAAATTAACACGTTATACAGAATGCCTTTAAATAAGTTTCTGTATAATTGGTTATACAGTGGGAATAATGAATGAAAATGTGCACAGGCTCGCTGCAGAGAGGCATTTTGAAATGGCCAGCAAATGCGATGAGGATTTTAATAAAGAAAAGGCTAAAGACACGAAAACCGCCCTTATGGTAGCAGCTGCCCAGAATTTTTTCTATGCTGCAACCAATGCAATTGAGGCTGTGCTTGCCAGGAAAAACCTGCACTCCTTTAATCATGAGGACAGGCTCAACAAGATGCTTGAAAATGCAGACCTGTTTGATGACAATATCATAAGGTCATATATGGACCTTATAAGCTTTGGCGAAAGCTACAGGGCAAAGGTTGCATACAGGGGCGAGAACGGCGAAAAGTACAAGAAACTCAAGCAGATAGCATCATTATTGTTAGGCATGTTTAAGGGGCTAAAGTGATTGTTATGATGGAAATTATTGAAAATATAATTGCTGACATCTCAGTTGAGATGTCAAAAATAGATGATGTTGCTGCTGTATTCCTTTACGGTTCAGCAGCCAGAGGCGACTATTCTCCAAGGCATTCTGACATAGACATCATGATATTTTTAGGCAGGCGTGTGCTAAAGCGCGACTATGAAGGCATAAAGTCAAAGATGCTGGACATCAGCACAAGGCATAAAGCCAGGATCCATCCAGAGCTTCAGGGTACAGTGATACATGAGCGCGACAAAACACTTATCCAGAAGGTTCTCGAGGAAGGAAAACTTATCTACAGCAAAGGTGTGATGACTATTTCCGGAAAGCGCATCGGCCTGGAGCCATTCTATCTTTATACCTTCTCCACAAAGGAAAAGTCCAAGAGGCCGCTTTTGTCAAAGGCGCTGCATGGCGGGTGCTCATGGTATTACAAAAACAACAAAAAAATCAAGAAAGAATACAAGGGCATAATCGACACCATTACAATAATAGAGACAGGAAAAGGCTCCTTGCTTGTAAAAAAGGGCCGTCAACACGACATAGAATCCGTCTTCATGCTGTATGGCGCTGATTACGCCATCAAAAAAATATTGTACGGGTGATCAATGATGACATTAACACGAAGGGAAATAAGAGTTCCTGTGGAGGTGTAATAATGAAAAAGAAAAGGCAAAAAGGAAAAGAAAGTTTTTGGTCAGAGGGCTGTTTTGCTGAGACCGTGGGTTCAGATGAAATGAAGAAAAAGATGCGAACTTTCCACATGAAGCATGATGAGGAAATGAATTATAAATGCAAGAAATGCAATAAGAAAATTTCTGCCCATAATAAGGACTGGCACGATGGGATGTGCGATGATTGCTTTAACAAAAAATACCATCCCGACACCATGAAGAAATAAATTAAAATGCCCAAAGCTTATTAAGACGGTTGTGGAACGAATAACAGGAAGCCGGGGGTGTAAATCCCAAAAAGCGAACAAAATTAGATAAAGCGGCTAGTTAAACTCAATTTAGTTTAGGACTTTATGGATATATAAATTTATAAATAGAGTTATCTTAAATAATAATGAAGGAGGCAATAATATGAATTTCACCAAATTGATTGAAAATTATGCCAAGAAAATGAAGTGGTATGATATTTCACTTCTGAAATTAACTGTGTTTTTTGCTACACTTTTTTTGGTAACAGTTTGGACAGGATTTAGAAATTTAGTTTTAGGATTTGAGTGGTATTGGTATCTTATCATAACAGTGATTTTGATGATTCCGCTTTTGAAAAAATTGTTCTCTGATTAAACATAATTTATTTTTTATTATTTTTTAAATTAATCTTCTTGGCGTCCTAAACTAAACTTCTCCGCTCCTCGAACTGCGGTTCTGCTGTGCTCGACCTTCGGCTCGGGGCATTTAACCTTTTCCTAACCCTTAAACTGCCTTCTGGTCAGGGTTACTTTTTCTCCCCACGCGCTCTTGCCTGAAGGTTTAAATGGGTTTGTTCTATGGTATATTCAGATTGTTATGGTGATGGAGTTCTGCAAAAGGCTTGAGGAAATCGGGTTTAAAAAAGGCGAAAAGAAGTCAACAGGATATTTTTATTCAAGGATTGCTGTACCTGACAAATTAAAGGCACTGGCTGTTTATCTGAATGTTGAGGTACAGGAAACAGTAGAACGTGTGAGCGTGGTTCCGTAAAAGGATGGCATAATTGAGATTACCTGTTTTAAGGGTACATATGACAAGGATGCTGCTCCTGCATTTCAGATAATTCCCCTGGCATTTGGCGTTGGAAAATTCAGAAGCTATGATGAGCCGCTGGACAATGGCGCGCGGGCAATAAAGGCTGCTTATTTTGGATGAATTATTTCTGATGCCTGCCAGGGAATTAGAAAATTACCTGCTTTGCAGTTCTCCTAAGTCTTTGTACCATACTCTTCTGGCTTTTTCTAGCGGAATTCTGCCTTCTTCTATGATTTTTTTCTCTAGCTGCGCAGACTCTTCTTCTGATAGTTCACGAATAAAAATAGGCTCGTAGTCTCTTCTTACACCGGGCATTTTTCTATACTTATTCCGAGCTTTCATAATATCTTCAACGAAAACGTATATGTCTACTCCTCTGCCGCAATCTTCATGTACGAGTTCCCCTCTGATAAGATACCATTTTTCGTTTTCCATGATGAAGGCTTATACAAAAAATATTTAAGATTGCCTTGATCAGGATTTATTTGAACAAATATCTTTTCTTTAGATGATTAATCTGTCTTCTGATCAGGCTTACTCCCCACGCACGGGACGAGAAAGGTTTAAAAAGATTTTTGATATGGTATTGTTATGTCCAAGGAAGAAACAATAATTCTTTTAGAAAGGGCATTAAAAACTACATCTCCTGCTCCTTCTGAAAAGGATATGAAGAGGTATCGTCCTGTGCTTGAGTATGCAGCATCTCTTTACGAATTCGGTGAGAGCAGCCCTGCAGCGCCGCCTTCAGAAAAAGCTTTTGCTGATACCATGAGAAGATTCAGTGAAAAGATGATTCCGCATGATATTAGCACATCTGCAATAAAATTAGATGCAGCCATATATTATATTGTTTCAACACATGCCAGGCGTTTGGGTCAGAAACCCGCTGAGTATTTCTGGGGTATATTTTCGCCTTACAGGCAGCCTGCCTGCGCATGCCCTTAGCTTCTCCCTTCTGATCAGGCTTAACTGCATTTAGTATTCCACTTAAAAATCCTTTTGTGCAATATATGCGAATGATGTTTCCATACCCACAGGTGCGGGCTTCGCAGGCTGAGATGATAGCTGATGTGCGGGACGCGCTGAAAAACCGCAGCCATATTGTTGCTGATGCACCGACCGGGCTGGGCAAGACAGTTGCCGCGCTTTTTCCGGCAATTGAGCATGCGATAAACAACAAAAGGCATATATTGTTTCTTACATCGCGGCTGAGCCAGCACAGGATGGCTGTCAGTACCATGCAGATGATACGCGAGGCTGGCTGCGAGTTTTCTGCTGCTGACATAGTTGGAAAAAGGCACCTGTGCTCGCAGGGCGTGGAGATATTTGATGCATCGATGTTCAATAATTTCTGCAGCTCCATGATAAAGGACAAGAAGTGCGAATATTACAGGAACTTTTACAGGAAGGATCTTGAAACCGAGCGTGCTGCAAGGCTGGAAAAACTGAACTCTATAATGAGCGTACAGGAGGCTGTGGGCCTTGTGGCTGACAGGTACTGCGCATACGAGATGCTCATGGAAGCTGCTAAGCATTCGGTTGTGGTGGTAGGCGACTATTTTCATCTCTTTGGCATGGGCGAGAAATTCCTGAGAAGGATGGGCAAGGTTCTTGACAACACGATAATAATTGTTGACGAGGCTCACAATCTTGCGCCCAGGCTGCGCTCATATATGTCTTCGCGCATATCAACCTATGCCTGCGATATCGCGAAGAACGAGGCTGCTGATGCCGGGGAGCCTGAGGTTGAGGATTACATAAAATGCATCAACGATGCTATAAAGGACATGGCTAAAAAACACCTGTTCTCTGGTTACGAGGCTTTTGTTGCCATGGACGAGTTCGCTGATATGCTTGCTGGCTACAAGGCGATGACAGATAAAATGCACAGTGCTGCTGAGGTTGTGCTCAAGGAGAAGAAAAAATCCTCAATTGAAAGAATTGCCGGATTTCTAGATGCATGGAAAGGCAGTGACACTGGCTATGCAAGGATATTGTCAAGGGTGCGCATCAGAGGCAGGGATCATATTGTGCTGCAGTACAACTGTCTTGACCCGTCGCTCATATCAAAAGCTGTTATTGGCGCGTCGCACTCAACCATACTAATGTCAGGCACGCTGTCGCCAATGGAAATGCACCGCGACCTTCTTGGCATGGATGAAAAAAGGACCATGATGAAATCATATCCTTCGCCTTTTCCCAGGCACAACAGGAAGAATATCATAGTAAAAGGTATAACGACAAGATATACAGAGCGCACGCCTGAGAATTTTGCAAGAATAGCTGCTACTGTAAGGCTTTGCGCTGAAGCAATAAAAGGCAATGCTGCTGTATTCTTCCCAAGCTATGAGATAAGGGACACTGTCTACGAAATGGCAAGGCCTGCGATAGGAAAGCACGTGATACTTGAAAACAGCAAGATGACAAAGGAGGGGCGCGACAGGATAATGGAAGAGATGAAACAACATGCAGACAAGGGGGCTTTGCTGTTTGGCGTGATGGGAGGCTCTTTCAGCGAGGGCATAGACCTGCCTGGAAACCTGCTGAACGGCGTAATAATAGTCGGCTTGCCGCTGGAGAAGCCTAACCTGTCTGTAAAGGCGCTGATAGATTACTACGAGGAGAGGTTTGGCAGGGGCATGGCATATGGCTACACATATCCTGCAATGATAAAGGTCATACAATCAGCAGGACGCTGCATAAGATCTGAGAGCGACCGCGGGGTTATAGTGTTTGCAGACGAGCGCTTCACCTGGAGCAACTACAGCAGGGTATTTCCGCGCTCATGGAACTTCGTGGTGACTAGCAGGCCTGAGATTGAGGTAAGGAAGTTTTTCGGGCCGGCGGAATAATTTTCAGTACCATCTGAAATTCTTTAGTTAGCTTCACAAATTCTCATCATATTGAATCAAGAAATTAGAGATTCAAGCTTCTTAAAAACTTCTCTTAAAGAAATTGATTATGGGAGTATCTCAAAAGGCATTTAATGAAAAGCAGAGAAAAAGATTGTTAAAGCACTTTGAAAGAAATGATAATCTGCCGGAAAACATCACCACTGCTGAAGTTGTTTGTGCTAACTGCGGCTTCAAGGCCCGCTACCAGTTCGTGAGATGCCCACACTGCGATGAGGAGAGGAAAAATTAAAATGCTTTCTGATCAGCCTTACTTCTTGCGACGCACGGGACTGTAAATGAGATGCCCTTTCTAACCATGGACGAACAGACTGACGATGCAAAACCGAGTTGACGCACGAAGTGCGTCATTGTGTTTTCGTCAATTTATTTTCCATAGTATCTTTGTGTATCTCTTTCAAGATTCTCATCTTCATCTACGAACTAAAGTCCGTAGTTTTCAGATAATCTCAAAATAATTAAAGCATCAGCTGGCCAGGGCTCTTAAGATCTTCTCATCTTCCTTGATGGATTTCTTCATTAATTCATTGAATTTATCAACTGTAAGATGATTTACCATGATGATAATTATTTCCTTACAAATTAAAAAGGTACGTCAGTTATTTTTTCGTTCCTATCTGCCTTCCTCTCAGGCTTACTCTGACTGTGATAGAGGATGCAACATAGCACTGGGGGATCATGATGCCATGTGCTTTTCGCAACAAGCATCAGAGCAAAAGCTGACAGCTTTCTTCTTTTTGCTATAAAAAAGCTTTCCACACATCTCGCATTTCAACTGAACCATTTAACCTTCACCTATTGTTTATGCGTTATTAAATGCATTATATTTATAAGGTTTTTAAATAGCATACTTAAAGCGAAGCCGGGCGTCTGAAAGGTGAGACATATGGCAATTACAATTCCAGATAAACTGCTGGAGCGGCTGAGGCTGCTTGGTCTTGATGAGTCGATTTACGCAAGGCGCTCCTGCAAGTGCATGCTCTCGCGGGAGGAGCTGCAATTACCGAAGGTGCCTTGGTATGGGCATGCATACTATACAGATGCAAAAGATACCCTGGTCTTTGACCCGGTGTCACTGGTGCCATGCCTTGCCTTAGAGCCAAAGGAGGATGACTGCATTCTGGACATGTGCGCAGCTCCGGGAACCAAGACGTTCATACTGTCATTCCTTACAGGCAACACGGCTAACATCACAGCTAATGACGTAAACCTGCGCAGGGTTATGCGCCTTAGGGCGAACGCGGAAAAGTACGGGATAAACTGCACTATAACCAGCGAATCCGGCCGCACGATAAAAGGAAACTTCAGCAAAATACTCCTGGATGCACCCTGCTCAGGCGAAGGCATGATCAACAAGAAGGAAAAAGTCTTTGCCAGCTGGAGCGAGAAAAGAATCCGATTTCTGGCTAAGAAGCAGAAGAAATTGATAAAGCATGCATTTGAGATACTGGAACCAGGTGGTGTACTGGTTTACTCTACCTGCACGTTTGCGCCTGAGGAGAACGAGGGCATAATCGACTTCCTGCTGAATAAGTTTGACACTGCTATGACTGAGGAAATAAACGTTAACATAAACCATGCTTCTGCGATAACCAGCTGGGACGGAACTGAATTCAGGCCTGATGTAAAAAAATGCATGAGAATCTATCCGCATCACAATAACACAGGTGGGTTCTTTGTGGCCAGGGTAAGGAAAGAGTAATATTAAACTTGGTGTGGCCAATTTGCACTTTCTCCTATATGCTGACCAGGTTTAATTTAGCAAGTGACTTCGGTTGGCGATTTTTCAAAGCCATCCATGTAGGTATAGCATTTTTTCTCAGCAGTAACAATACCATAACAAACAATATTTATTCCGCAATCCATGCAGGTATCGCTTGGTTTAAGGTCTTGCTTAAAGCCTATGCAACCATATTCTGTTCTTTGTACTGCTGGCGGGGATAGGCAGAAACCGCAGGTGCCTCCAGCATTTTTGGGATAGAAAAAGGCGACAGAGGCAATTATAACAATTGCTATAATTATTGCAGCGATAACAACATTCTTCATAAACTTAATTGGTTTTGCATTATATAAAAATCTATCTATTGATAGTTTTGAATTAGGTATTGAAATGAACTGCAGTCGATGTGATAAAAAGGCGATCATCAAATTAAGATATGCTGGATTAAATCTATGCAAAGACTGCTTTATCGAGTTCTTTGAGAAGCGGGTTGCTAAGACTATTGGCGAAAATAAATATTTGGATGGTACACGCCAAAAGACGCTAAAGCGTCAATCTAATAATATTATTAAGAGCATTGCTGTTGCACTTTCTGGGGGCAAGGACTCAACTGCTGTTTTGTATATACTGAGCAAGATGCTGAAGAACAAGCGCATAAAATTATTTGCGATTACAATTGACGGCGGAATCAAAGGATATGATGATAAGCTGCTTAAGAATGCGAAAGCTGTATGCAAGAAGCTGGGCATAACGCTGCATGTTTTTACTCTCAAAAAGGAATTTGGCTTTGGTCTGGACAAAATAGCAAGGGCAAGGCCTAAGCTTTGCAACTGCGGGATTTTTCGGCGATACCTGCTAAACAAAAAGGCTCGCGAGCTTAAGGCAGATAAATTAGCTACAGGCCATAATCTTGATGATGAAGATGAGAGCATTATTATGAACGTAATCCGCGGGGATGTTGACCGCATTACAAGAGGAGACGGCATCATAAAGGATAAGAAATTCGTGCCTAGAATTAAACCCCTGCAGAGAAGCCCTGAGAACGAGGTCTTGCTTTATGCTAAGTTCATATTTCCAAAAATAAAGTTCGGCTATGAATGCCCTTACAGAAAGCGGGTTTTAAGATATAACATAAAAAAGATGATAGATGCGCTTGAAAAACAGCACAGCGGCATAAAGTTCCAGATATTCGAGGGTAACAAAAAAATCAGGGAATCGCTGCTAAGCTGCATGAAGGAGTCTGGAAAGCCTAATATATGCAAAGCTTGCGGTGAATTTACTTCTGGCGAGGTATGCCAGGTTTGCAAGCTAAAGGGAGAGATAAAGGATTATCTGGGAAAGGAGAAATAATTATCCTATATAAAAATCCTCGTCCTGGTCGAGGTTGTCGATTATGTCCATATTATCAGGGTCTCTGTCTACCTGGGGAAAACCGCCTGGATAAATAAGATATGGCATGAAGCGGGAGATGTCCTTGCACATCTCTGTTGTGATGTGTTTTTCACCAAGAACGCTGGCAGATATTTTATAAGTTAGTGTTCTGCATAAATGCTCGTCAATGAAGCCCAGGCTATGAAGGTATTCGTGAAGCAGAACGTGGAAAATATAGGGCTTCATGAGTTCTGGCTCTGTTTCTATTATGCGCCTTATCGGCGTCTTATTCATCACAATAACATTTGAGCCAACTGGATGAAAGGCACCAAGCCATTCTGTTTTGCCATTGCCTAGTTCCATTAATCCAAGATTCAAGCCGCCTCGCAATTCTCCAATGGTTTCTTTGACAGCTTCTTTGACCATATCGAATAGTTCTGAAATGCTCTCAGCTTCTTCTAATCTTTTTTTATAATGATGCATTATAACCGCCTAAAGATTGAATTTGTGTTATATGCAACACTAAATTATTTAAGGCTTTGGGTTAGTGAGGGCGACGCAAATGATGGGGACGTAGGCTATATTATTATTTTTTAAGGGTTTGGTGAGAGTGAAAAGCCCTTCAGGGTTTATGGGAAAGCTAAAGAAAAAATTATTAGAGCTCTTTAATTTCATCAACAGAAATAAATCTAATATCTTTATATTCCTTTTTTATAGGTACCAGAGAAGTTACTATCACTCCATGAATGTCTTGTATATTCTTATCAATACCTAGTTCCTCTTTATGTCTTCTAACGTAATCTATTTTATCTATCATTTTCGGTTTAGTAGTGATTTTCAAAACACCATTCTTAGTTGTATATTTTTTACCATCAACTATACCTTGAATATCTCTAATTATTTGAGAATGAACTCTTAGTTGATCAAAAAATGGTTTAATTCCCCAGAATTTAACCTCACATACATATATCTTACTATTGTTAAATGCCACACCATCTATTTCGAGTTTTGGATTATCTTTTTTATCCTTGATGTTAGGCAGGTAACTATATCCATGTTTCTCGAATTCTTTTTGTACTACTTCAGTTTCAAATGACCGACCTCTTGTATCTTTTATTGAATCAAAAATATCTTTATAAAATATTGGATGTAGAACTAGTTGAATTAACCTAAAAAATTTAGGTGTTATCAAAATACGCTCTTTTTTCCCATCATAAACTTTGGTTAAAAAGGGGAAAATTTCAGTATTGCTATCAGTCATCAGTAATTCTGATTTTACATGATTTTTATCAAGTTTCATATTATCTAGTATTACATCCAATTCCTCTTCAGTTGTTGCAGCCATTAATTTGGAACTACCCGTAACTCTCTCAAATTTACCAAATATAGTAGATATATCGTTTAAAGATATGCCAGATTTCTTAAGATTTTCAAAGTTAAACATCTTCTGAAAAAGTTGGTTCTTTTGGAACACAGCGTGAAGTGATTTAATAGCTGGGAATGCTTTCTCTATGAAAGTGCGTGGTGAATAAGGTATTCTTTCAGAAGTCCCCCTCTTACCACGTTCATATTCCTCTTGATTTTTCTTTAGATATTCATTTGCAGCTGGCTTAGTCATGAATAATTCATTTTCATAACTTTTTACTATGCATTTCCATTCTTCTCTGTAAATAATTCTATAATTTGGATCGAAAACGTCATTAGCTCTAAGCTGTGTAAATGGGATATACGTGTTATAAGCATATGTCGCAAGCCCTTCAGTTATCGATATATTTTCTTCGCAAACACGCAGAAGCGCATTGAAGATATTGACAATCTCATCGATAGTAGTTTCTAAATCCAAAGAACCTTTTATATTACCATCTCTCATAATTCTTTGTATTAGAATATTGATAGCGAGAAATTTATGAGGTTCAATTCTAGGTATTTCCATAAAGAAGTCAGAAGCTAACTTTTCTCTAAGATTCATTAAATGTGCTATTAATTTATATTTGTTCTTCTGTGAGATGTATTTACTCAGAATACTATTCAGAAGACCGATCTTATATTCCGAAACCATTTCAGCTTCGTATTGTGGTAAGAAACCTAAACCAGAGCATTTAAGGCATACGCTATTTTCACTATCAATATATAATATCTTTCCACATTTTTCACATGGCATAAATTATTTTATGAAGTTAACCTACTAAAGCGTTCAATTTCTAGGATATATCTATAAGTTAGACTTCAATTCTTCAATAAAATTCTTATCAAGAAGTCTAACTTTTGTATTGAATTTATTTTCAAAGAGCTCTTTCTTACCACCTCTAATAAAACCCCTTTCGTCTTTTGTAACAAAAAAATCACCTTTTGTTATGACATGAAAAGCAAATATGTCAACATCATTGAAAGTACTTTCATGTTTTAGTGTATATTTAACGAATTCATCTGGATTTGTCATTTTTTGAATTAAACGTTCATCTGTTGTTGGTGATGAGTGAATAGATATGGCTCTATTTGCGATTTCTTCGAATTCTTTTGTTTCTTGTATTTCAGGTTCTTTTATCAAGCGTAAATATTCAACATATTGTTTTAACTTTTTAGGATGATCTCTCGTCATCTCGTCTAATGTTATGGGAGAAAGTTGTATTATTATTTTTCCATCCTCACATATTTTCATTAATTCTTCCAGTTCTTTGGAATCCACTCCAAAGCACGATGTATCGAGTGTTAGTTTTAACATTAAATCCATATTCTCCAGTATATATTAAAACATTCATCTTTTTTCTTCCTAGAAAAAAATAAAAATAGAAGTATGAGCATTCCCTGCTTGGAAGCGAGGAAACAAAGAAGCCTAAGCTTCTATTTTAATCTCTTTCTCGATTTGAGAAATAGATTCCCGGATAAGTTCGTAATCCAATTCTAACAGTCTTTGCGCTAACGGAGACTCTTTATTCAAATTGAAGAGCTGAGCTTTGCCGATCTTTCGGGTCTTTTTTATCAAGCTGGATTTAAGTAAGAGTTTCAAGATAGGCTCTAAAGTGTTCCTGGATACATCCGAACCCTTTATGATGTTTGGTATTGAGTGGTCGAATATATCGTTCTCTATAAAGTAGTCCAGAACTCGAACTTGAGGGTAGTTTCCTATGAAATTTACTAACAACGATTTTTCAGTCATGTCAATCATCTCCCATTTAAATTCTGGGTGACAAATCAAAATTATATTAAATATAATATAATTTTTGTATTACAAATATGTAATCGGTATGTATTAAAAGCTTTCACTTTATGTATTAACAAATGACACTTTCCAATGCAACAGAAATAGATACCCTTAGGGGGTGGTTGGTCAGAAAACTACTTAGAAATGGCTATGTTTGTAAAAAGCATATTGACATAGACGACATCCCTAAAGGTGCGAATCCCAGGTATCGAAAAGACATACTCAAGCTTGTGGATGACCTGAAAAAAAGCGGAAGAATGTTCTCTTTTCCTCATGGCTCAAAGGAGAAATGTTGCCTGAATAGAAGGTTTATAGCAGAATTCGAAGAAATATTAAGAAGGTATGAGTCTAGGACAAAAAATCCATAAAATAATTGGTCTTTCTTCTTATAGTGTTTAACATTATTGTAAACATTTTTTTAAATATATGGATATACTGTTTGGGTGATTTTAGAAAAAAGTCTGGATAGAAGTATGAGCATTCCCTGCTTGAAGGCGGGAAAACAAAGAAGCCTCGACTTCTTCGATTTGGCAAACTATCAGAGCACACTGGTCGTAAATTTAAAAAGGAGGTGATCCAGCCGCACCTTCCGGTACGGCTACCTTGTTTGTCGCTCTAAAAGTTCATTACTAGACTTTTAAAGTTACGACTTAGCCCTCCTTGCAAAACCTTGATTCAAATCGCTCAGCGCGAGCTTCACCAAGGCCTCACTCGGATGGCTTGACGGGCGGTGTGTGCAAGGAGCAGGGACGTATTCAGCGAAAGATTTCACAATAACTAGCACATCATAGTGCTGCCGATAAGAAACATATTTTATGATTAAACATCATCAGAGTCAAACCATTGATGGTATATACCCCGCATTGCAAGCAATGCGTCGTATCCCATATTATTGGGATTGGTAACCATCCGCCCATTCTCTTAATCATTTGATGTTTTTTCATATCTACCAGAACATGTTTCTGTCATTCATCTTGAACTAGCTACTATGATGACCTTCGCTTACTAGGGATTCCGGCTTCACGTGGGCGAGTTTGCTGGACTGCCACCGCTTTTCTATCCATGGTTGTTTTTATAGTTTTTCGTTAGCAATCTTGCAGCCCACGATCCGAACTAGGCGCAGGTTTAGGAGATTGGCTTCCCTTTACAGGGTTGCATCCCATTGTCCTGCGCATTGTATGCCGCGTGTAGCCCAAGGGAATTGAGGCCATACAGACCTGCCGTAGCCTACTCCTTCCTCCCACTTAGCGCGGGCAGTCTCACTAGAGTGCCTAGTTTCCGTGGAAACTAGTAGCAACTAATAACGTAGGTCTCGTTCGTTTCCTGACTTAACAGGACACCTCGCGGCACGAACTGACGACGGCCATGCAGCACTTCTCAGCTTGTCAGGTAAGCCCTTTAGGCTGACCATCATTCTGCTGTCTTCCCTGGTCAGGTTCCTGGCGTTGAATCCAATTAAACCGCAGCATTGGTGAGAATGAAGTCCTACTTGATAATATTCTCAAGCTTTGATAGTTCAGATGAAAATATTAAATGATCGTAATCTTGAAGTCTTCTTATGACACCGTTAGAAACATTTTTTGGCACAATTACAACTGACTTACATTTTATTTTTTCTTTAAGTTTAATTATTCTGAATCCGAGTGAATCTGCTTTTTGCTTTGATACTGATTCTGTACATTCTATAACAGTTCTGTTCTGAACCCAAAAATCAAAATTCAGAGGACCTATAGAAGTTTCCATTGTTTTATGTACTTCATATTTAATGCCATTTTTTTCTAGAACCTCTTTTATAGCTTTCTCCTGTATTGTCATATCTGCTTTCTCTGCTCTTTTAAATGCCTGTACATAACCTCCATGTGACATTTGTCTGAATTTTTTTACGTTTATAAGTGCTGATTCTATAGAAATTTCAGACGGCAGTTCTTCTTTGAGGTATGCAACAATTTTCTCTGCTTCTTGTATAGGTATTTTCTTTATTGCCTTACGCTCGTATTGCGCTATTGTAGCATGAGTCTTTTTCAAATCTTTTGCAATTTCTGTTAAACTTTTTCCACACAACATTCTAAACACTTTAATGTAGTATGGATTTTGAGAAAGAACTTCAGCATCTATTTTTTTGAAACTGAAAGTTTTGCTACTGACTTCTTTGTATAGATTCTCGAATTCTTTGTCGCTCATTTTGAATTTTGGCATATACGGTTATAGTCGGTTGTAGTATTTATTGTTTATGGTGCTTGAGAATACCTCTTTTGCAACTTGCATTCTTTCCACCCCTGGTAGTGCTCCCCCGCCAATTCCCTTAAGTTTCAACCTTGCGGTCGTACTCCCCAGGCGGCCCACTTAACGCCTTCGCTACGGCACTACAGATTCCCTAAGAATCTGTAACACCAAGTGGGCATCGTTTACGGCTTGGACTAACGGGGTATTTAGAACCTTTTTCTTATAATATTTTACCTTGTTTTCTTTTTCCCAAGGTTTTTTCTTTTACAAAAGAAAAAGGCTTATCTAATCCCGGTCGCTCCCCAAGCTTTCGTCCCTTACTGTCGAGCCCGTTCTGGTTAAGCGCTTTCGCCACAGGTGGTCCTTCATGGATTAAAGGATTTTACCCCTACCCATGAAATACCCTCAACCTCTCCCGGCTCCGAGCCTAATAGTATCTTCAGCACGCCCAATAGTTTGCTATTGGATTTCACCAAAGACACATCAAGCCAGCTACGGACGCTCTAGGCCCAATAAACGTGACTACCACTCGTGGCGCGGTTATTTACGGTTCGAAGAACCGAAAAGTCAAGAATCGAAAATAAAATCGTGCCAGATCCTGAAGAACCCAAACGATTCTTCGAATTACCGCGGCGGCTGGCAACCGTCTTGCCCACCACTTATTCCTTGAGCTCTTTAGGCTCAAGAAAAGAGCCCGCAAAAGCGGACCCACTCAGGATTCCCTTCTCACACTTGCGTGCATTGGAAAGTTTTCGTACCTGCTGCGCCCCGTAGGGCCTGCACTCATGTCTCAGAGTGCATCTCCGGGCAATCGCTCTCACGACCCGTAGAGATTATAGCTTTGTTAGGTAACTACCAAAAACGCACACAACGAAGTTGGTGCGTCAATGCTTTTATCCTAACAACAGGCTAATCTCCCGCAGTCCCATCCTTAAGCGCCTTGCGGCTTTGGGTGAAGAGGCATTCCAGCCATTATCACCTATGGAGTATTATCCCCAGTTTCCCAGGGTTATCCTCCACTTAAGGTTAGGTTAACTACGTGTTACTGAGCAGTTCGCCTTGCTTGCGCAATGACTCGCATGGCTTAGCCGAATCCTGATAATGGTAGTCTCCGGCGGGATCAACCGGAATTGGTAGGAAACACTAAACTGGTGTATTCCTGCATACTGATAGAGTTGTGTCTGCTCATACTTCTATCTGACATGATATGATTATCAGGTCTTCATGCTTTGCTGCAAATAGATATGTTTTTTCATCCATGGCAGTCTGCCTTAATCCAAAACAACGCCGATATTTTTGCAGCTAGATCATTGCCTTGATTAACAATGTTAACAAGGCTCAACAGTATAATGTCTAAGTTGTAGCATTGAGTTGCCAAACTAATGCCCGTCTAGGCTTTTTTGATAAGAACCTTATGGTCCGTATCGCATACGATAAGCTATAGAATGCCTCACTAAAATATATAAAGCTTTCTGAGCTTGATGATATTGATTGCTTTAACTAAGCGTATGATAAACATCTCCAAAATTTGCAATTTTTCAGCATTGTATTCAGCTACCCAATGACCTATGTATTTTTTCGCGCTTTCTATGTTTCTGAATCTCGGAAACCGTTTCTTGCAACGGAAGAAATTCTCTATTACATTGTTCCCAT